>Ga0209634_1000332_pt1 | contig 36213 bp, 62 predicted proteins | sample LinPmetageLP40_FD_184043 | JGI IMG/M metagenome (GOLD analysis project Ga0209634, IMG submission 184043) | Marine viral communities from the Pacific Ocean - LP-40 (SPAdes) (version 2) | ecosystem: Environmental > Aquatic > Marine > Oceanic | place: Pacific Ocean | collected 2010-08-26 | reverse complement strand
GAACTTAAAGAACTCGCAAAATCATATCTTTATGAAGGGAATGATTTATCAGGTGCCTGTGAGAAGATAGAAGCATGTTACCAAAGAGCAGGTATCAGAACTATCAACAGCGTATCAGATGTACCCATGTTAGCAATCGGCAACGAATCAGATTCAGCTTAGCCGATAAGCTAAAACAAAAATCATTTTTTTAATGATTCCCCCCTAACATTATGAGAGTTGGGGGGTTTGCACGGCACCCACACCACCCACCCTCAAAAGAAAACAAGATCCATTTTTTTTTACATTCCCCCCAGGATATTCCAGGGCTCAGGCTGTGCGCCGCACCCACTACCACCCACCCGTTTGTTTTTTTTATTACCCCCCCCCTAAACTCCATACGATCATAGATACAGGCAAACACCAATATTGATTAAGTTGACATACTTGCTTAAGTTGATAATATGAATGTATGCAATCAAGCATAAATTATATTAGAGGTAAATTATGAGTAATATATTAAGAATGAATGAAATAGCTATCTCAGACTATCCTATGGATAGTTTAGAGTTTGAGTGGCGTGGACTACAATGCTTCTTAATCAGCTGTAGTGGTGAGAAATCAACATGGTCTTATTGTGAAGACGTTGAAAGGTATGAACTACAAGATGTCAATTTTAATTTTGTAGTAATCATCAATGGCAGAACATGGGAACTATACGATATTGAGGTAGAAATGCACGAAGAGATGTTTTTTAATAAAGAAGAAGTGCTTGAAATCGTATTAGAGCACTTAGACGACAACCAAATGGAATTGTGTACCAATCCATAAACTAAACAACAGGGGGGCTATACGCCCCTCAGGACTAAAACAATGAGAACTAAACACACAAGAAGACAAACACAGGCTGACACAGTAGACACAGCATTGAGCATGGATAGAAACCAACTACCTGATTTCTTGAATGTAAACTGTGCATACAAAGTATACGTTAAGTATGAAGACGGTGGCACAGGTTGTAAGACAATACCACCAATGACAGAAAACCAAATGTTTCAGCACATGCGTGATGAATACCCTGAAGCGTTCGTATACAGGGTAGAGTACTTAAGATAATAATATCTCTAGCTAGGACATGGACGTTCTACGCTAGGGGTACGCCCCCCTTTTTATTTTATGTGAGGAGAGAGTAGAGCCATACACGCAGCGGTGGGGAAAAAAAGATCCGAGGACTAACACAACATATTGGGAAATATTTAAAAAAAAACACAAAATATTGTACTTTCTTAAAAAAAATGTGCATACTCAGAAGTGGATAACTGTCTCTAAATTCAAATGAACTATGAACAACAACTTACTGAGGCACTCCTAGTCCAAGAATCTCGCCACGAAAACAATAAGTTAAACTACTACGAACCATACAAGTTCCAAGAGAGATTCCACGCAGACGGGGCAAGTGCTAACCAAAGACTATTGATGGCTGCGAACAGGGTAGGAAAATCCTACGTAGGAGCTATGGAAATGTCCATACATCTAACGGGACAATACCCCGAATGGTGGGCTGGAAAAAAATTTAAAGACCCCATAAGAGCATGGGTATGTGGCGCGAGTAACGAAACCACTAGAGATATATGCCAAAGAGAATTATTCGGGCAACCCGATAACCCAAGAGATAGAGGGAAAGGATCAATTCCTAAACATCTCATTGGTGAAACAACAAGAAAACCTGGGGTACCGAACGCTCACTCCTCAGTTCTTGTAAAACACGTATCAGGTGGGTGGTCGCGTGTTGCCTTTAAAGCTTATGAAATGGGTGCTGAAAAATTTATGGGGGAATCCATAGATTTAGTGTGGCTCGATGAGGAACCACCACAAGATATCTATTCACAATGTATTACCAGGACTCTTGATAGACGAGGACAGGTCTATATGACCTTTACCCCTGAATCAGGTATGACAGAGGTAGTACAAAACTTTACATCGAGTCTACAACCCAAGCAATCATTGATTACAGCAGGGTGGGAAGATGCAGAACATCTAACTGACGACATGAAAGAACAGATTTTAGCGGCATTACCACCTCATGAAAGAGATATGAGGTCAAAAGGTATACCGATGATAGGGTCAGGGCTAGTATTTCCTATCGATGAGGACAATTTAACCTGTGATCCATTTACCATTCCTAAGCATTTTGCTAGGATTGCAGGGCTGGATTTTGGTTACGATCACCCTACAGCGGTGGTTTGGTTAGCCTGGGACAGAGATAAAGACATCGTTTATGTCTATGATTGCTATCGTATGAGCAAACAGATACCGAGTTATCATGCAAGTCATATCAATGAACGGGAAGGTAGTGATTACATACCAATAGTATGGCCCCATGATGGGTATCAGCACGATAAAGGTTCGGGTATCACTCTAGCCGAGCAATATCGCGATGCCTACGTTAACATGCTGCCTTTCCACTTTGAGAACCCACCCGCACTAGGTGAGAAAAAAGGTGGCAATAGTGTAGAAGCAGGGCTAATGGAGATGCTCGATAGAATGGAGCATGGAAGATTTAAAGTATTCAATACCCTTTATGACTGGTTTGAGGAGTATCGTATGTATCATCGTAAAGATGGAAAGCTAGTCAAACTTAAAGATGATCTCATGTCTGCAACACGTTATGGAGCTATGAGTCTAAGACATTCAACAACAAGAAATTCAAGATGGAATACAAAAGGCAAATTAGGACCTGATGTAGCCATCGTATAGGAGATAATTATGCCAGGACCACTACCACTTTTTTTATTGAGATCAGCTCTTTTAAAAATGGGAAAAAATTCTATAAAAAACAGTAAAACTGCAAAAGCTTTAGAAGGGGCTGGAAAAAAAGTACCTAAAATGGGAAAAGCAAAAGCTTTAGAAGAAGCTGAAAAAAAAGTACCCAAAATAGGAAAATCAGCAGCTCAAAAATTCAAGGATAGATACACAAACTAATGGCAAAAATGACCAATGATGAACTTGCATCGAAACTAAGTAACGAAATAAATTCTGCTACAGGAAACTTTAATACAGAACTCTCTGAACAAAGAGAGCAGTCTATGAAGTATTATCTTGGTGAGCCTTTTGGCAACGAGATAGAAGGCAGGTCAGAAATCGTTACAACTGATGTAAGAGATACTATCGAATACATAATGCCATCATTGATGCGTATATTTACGACTCATAACAACACGGCAGAGTTTGAGCCTGAGGGACCTGAAGATATCGAAATGGCACAACAGGCAACTGATTATGTTAATTATGTTTTCAATCGCCAAAATAACGGCTTTAAGATCCTCTATGACGCGTTTAAGGACGCATTAATCAGCAAAACAGGGATTATCAAGCATTATTGGGAAGAAAAAACAGAAGTAACAACAGAAAACTATGATGACCTAACAGAGATTGAGTACCAATCTATATTAGCTAATGATGAATTAGAGGTCATGGAACACACAGAAGAAGTCTTACAAGAAGCCCAGGAAGATGAAAACGGCATGATGGTATCACCTGAAGTGATAACACACGCAGTCAAAGTAAAAAGAACAAAGACATCAGGTCAGGTAAGAGTAATGTCTGTACCTCCTGAGGAATTTCTAATCTCAAGAAGGTCTACATCTATCGAAGAGGCTAATTTTGTATGTCATAGAGTCAAAAAAACAGTATCAGACCTCATTATGGAAGGTTATGATCCAAAAATAGTAGAAGAATTACCCACATACACATCTAACAATGCTGAATACGACGAGGAAAGGATTGCAAGATTTAGCTTTGATGATGATTCTATACCAGCACAAGAAGGCACAGGTGCTTCGAGAAAGGTTTGGTTAGAAGAATGTTATGTTCATATTGATTATAATGACGATGGAATAGCAGAACTTAGAAAAATTACTAAAGGTGGTAATATAATATTGGACAATGAGGAAATCGATATGATTCCTTTCTCAACAATCTGTCCTATACCGATACCTCATAAGTTCCACGGTATGTCTATTGCTGACACAGTACAAGATATACAGCTAATCAAGTCCACTATCATGCGTAATCTCTTGGATAACATGTATCTAACTAACAATGCAAGATATGCAGTATTAGCAGGGCAAGTAGAATTAGACGACTTATTGTCAAGCAAACCAGGTGGTATCGTGAGAATGAGAGCCCCAGGTGCAGTTACAGCTTTACCAACACCACAAATACAGAACTATGCGTTTGATATGGTCAAATACTTAGACAGTATTAGGGAAGAAAGAAGTGGTGTATCTAAAATGACACAAGGATTGAACCCTGATGTATTAACATCACATGTAACTTCAGGCGCAGTATCAGCAGCAACAGAATCTTCTATGCAAAGAATTGAGCTGATTGCTAGGATATTTGCTGAAACAGGTATAAAAGATTTATTTAGAAACATCTATTCATTGATACAAAGATACGAAAGTAGGCAAAAAATAGCTTATCTTAACGGTAAGTTTGTGCCTATCGATGTATCGAGATGGAAAGAAAAGTTAAATTGCACAGTCAATGTTGGAGTTGGATCAGGTAGTCAGAACTCTAAAATGCAGACTATGGGAAGCATTATGAATATTGTAAATGCCCTGGTCGATAAAGGAGCTATGGGAACTCTGATATCACCTGATAACATTTATAATGTTCTTAGCGAATACATTACACAAGCTGGTTACAAGAATCCTGATCAATTTGTGTCGAATCCACAAAATATGCCTCCTAAACAGCCACCACAACCGACTGTTGAAGAGAAGATTGCTAATCAAAAAGCACAACTAGAAATAGAAAAATTAAAACTACAGCAACAAGAAATGCAAATAGATACTCAGATAAAAGCTCAAGAACTCAAACTAAAAGCTAGAGAATCTGCAATTAACTTAGCGTTGAAGAAAAAAGATATAGAACTCAAAGAGTCTGAGCTTGACCTTAACCAGGCTGAACTTGTACTCGAACAAACACAAAAAAGACCAGTAGCCATAGGTAAAACATAATGATGTACTCTGATTATACGCCTGAATATCCTAGAGGTAGAGGCAAAGAAGTAAAGAAAACCATAAAATTTTTAACAAACAAGGGGGTCAAAAACAAAATAGCTGTAAAAACCTCGTTGCAAGTAAACCCAAAACAACAACTTAAAGTTTTTAGGAGAATATAATGGCATACGGTTACGGTAATAAAAAAAGTAATAAAAAGAGTCAAGATAAGAATAAAAAGAAGAAAAAGAAAAAAATGGGTAAATGCTAATGGCTAAAGGAACTAAACATTATTTTAAAACTGGCAAAGAGTTTACAGGTAATGTTCACAAAATGCCTAATGGTCAAATACACACAGGCAAGACACATGGAAAAACTTCTAAACAAGTCGTTCATTTTAAGGACTTGTCAGCAAGATCAAAAAAGGTAGCTAAATCATAAAAAACACAGAATTGCAAGCGTTGTGCTTGAAACACAGACTTTCTGTCGAAAACATATTCAGGAATACAGGGGTAAAACCTAATGATATTCGTGGGTGGTTATCAGGCAAAAAGAAGATTCCAGACTGGATAACAGAAGAATCTTTAATTAACAAAAGCTAAATTCTAGCGAAACACTAGACCCGTGAAAACGAAATAGAAATCAGGAGAAGACATGGCAGACAAAGAAACCCAAATAAGGGAAGCAAACAACGCAAAACGATTACTCGAAGATCCTTTATTAATAAAGTCTTATGAAGTAATTCAAAACGATATATTTCAGCAATGGATTAGAACAGATATAGCTGAAACAGAAAAAAGAGAATCTTTATATCATTCATTGAGAGGCGTTCTAACAGCACAGAATGTTTTAGTAAACACAATGGAAAATGGTAAAGTTTTAGAAGAACAAGCAAAGGGAGGTAATTAATCATGGCGAAAGATGATATCCCTATAAAAGAATCCACTAATCGTGGTGTGCCTTTTGACGGTTCTGTAAGAGGAGCAGAAGAGGCACTTCGAGGTATTATGAGCAATCCTGAAAAGGAGACAGCTACAGAAGACCAAGAGCAAACAGAAGCAACGGAAGATGTTTCTGCACAGGACATGGAGTCCGAATCAGTACAAACAGAGGCACAAAATCCTGATGGATTGACTGCTGACGATATCGTAGACGATAATCAAGAAGAGAACCTAGAGAAAACTGATACTTATACTATCAAAGTAGATGGTGAACAAGTAGAAGTAACCCTCGAAGAACTCCAGGCAGGCTATCGTAGACAGGCTGATTACTCAAGAAACAGTCAAGTATTGGCAGAGAAACGCAAACAAGCTGATGATGAATTAGCTGCGACTCAACAAGAAAGACAGCGTTACTTATCACAACTTGAGCAATTTAACACCCAGGCGGACGCTAAGATGGAAGAACTCAAAGCAACTGACTGGACTAAGCTCAAGGAAGAAGACCTAACTGAATATATGTTGAAAAGAGATCAATATAGAGAACTTCAGGAAAATAAAAGAATGGTAGAAGATGAACAAAAAAATCTTGTACAAAAACAACAGCACGAGCAACAAGCTAAGTGGAATGAAGAACTTGGCAGACAGCAACAATTAATGGCACAAAGGCTTCCTGAATGGAATGACCCTGCTAAAGGACAGAAGATAAAACAAAGTATAAAATCTTATGCTCTTAAAACAGGATTTTCTGAACAAGAAGTTAATAGCTTAATTGATGCAAGGTCTGTTGATGTACTGCATAAAGCTATGTTGTATGACAATCTTTTAGCAGCTAAGATTTCTACTAAGAAAGCTAAAGTTGTACCTAAAGTTACTCGACCAGGATCTCCTGCAACAAAAGGTGAAATCTCAAGTGATAAAGTTAAGGCACAAAGAGCAAGGTTAAGGAAGACAGGGCATGTCAAGGACGCAACTAGCCTACTTGAAAGCATACTAAACTCTTAACCTATACATAACTTTTACATAGGTAATCAAAATGGCAATATATACAAACTCTTACGAAACTTTTGATAGTAACGATAAGAGAGAAGACTTGGCGAATGTGATATACAACATTTCTCCAACAGAAACTCCATTTATGTCTAGTATCGGTACTGGTACAGCTAACGGAACGAAACACGAATGGCAAACAGATAGTTTAGCAGCAGCAACTGCTAACAAAGTAATGGAAGGAGATGATTCTCCTAATAGAGCACTTACAGCAACATCAAGACTACTTAACCACACGCAGATTTCAACAAAACCTGTAGTAGTTACTGGTACTCAAGAAGTTGTTAGTAAAGCAGGTGTTACATCTGAAATGGCTTACCAAATCGCAAAAGCAGGTAAAGAACTGAAACGTGATATGGAACTAGACATGACAGGTAAACAAGAAGCAGCAGCAGGTTCTTCAGGCACAGGTCGTGCTTCAAGGGCTTTTGAATCTTGGATAGTAACTAATGAGCTTCATGGAGCAGGTGGTTCTACAAACTCAGCAGGTGCTGTAACAGACGGAACACAAAGGGTACTTACTGAAACACTTTTGAAGTCTAATTTGAAAAAATGTTATGACGAAGGTGGAAACCCAGACTTATTGTTAGTTGGTTCATTCAACAAACAAAAAGTATCAGGTTTTACTGGTAACTCAACTCGTATGGACATGGCAGAAGATAGAAGCTTAGTTGCTACTATTGATGTTTATGTTTCAGACTTTGGTGAAGTAAGAGTAGTATCTGATAGGATCTTAAGAAGTTCAGGTAGAACTGCGCTTGTTTGTGATACAGAAATGTGGGCAGCAGCGTTCTTGAGACCTTTCCAAGTACAAGACTTAGCGAAAACTGGTGATGCTGAGAAGAAACAATTACTCGTAGAGTATACACTTGTTTCTAAAAACGAAGCAGCTAGTGGTAAAATCGCTGATTTAACTACTTCATAAAAAATCCTCATTCTTGCACGGCGTTGCAGGTATATAGAGAAAGGGGCAGTTTTACAAATATCCTTGTTTTCTGCCCCGACTAGATACATTTAATAATGGCCTTGAAGAGGTATCACTTCGGAACGAGGGTTATTGATTAGGAGACTTTAATGAGAACATTAAACGATTATTTTTTAAAAGGCGAAATAGCAAATTTATCTGCTGCTGCTAGTTCTTTTGTAGTTGTTCCAGATGGTGGAAGAATTATAAAAATTACAGCTATGGGTAGAGGAACTATCGCTACAGCACCTGCCGTACTATCTTTTGAGATAGGTGGCGTTGCAGTAACTGGTGGTGGTATTTCATTTACACACACAAGTTCGGTAAACGGAACTACTTTTTCATCTGAACCTACAGCATTAAATACTGTTAATTCAGGTGATACAATCGAAATGATTACTACTGGTGCATCTACAAATGCAGTATTAGCTGAAGTAACATTTATAATTAGGAGATAAGCATGAGTAGCTGGAGTTTTGGACAACGAGTTATAAAAAATCACACGATTACTGTAACTCAAACAGGAACAAACAGAACAGATGCTTTTAGTGATGGGGTAACTTATGTAAGAGTTACCTCTAACGCAACCGAAGTATTTGTTGATTTTGGAAAAGCTACTACATCAGCAGTAACCACAGGTATAAGATTGGTAGCAAATGAACCTAAAACATTTAAAGTAGACAATGCAGATAAGATGTCTTGTATTGCAGCTTCAGGTTCACCAAAAGTATATATTGAGGAACTTAGTGAATGAAAAGAAAGTTGGGAGATGGTCAAACATTTTTATTTTCAGAACATTCAGGTGAATGGGCAATCAATCACAGGTCGCCTGATTTAACTAAATTACTCGATAGCAACAAAAGATTGCAACAGGAGGATCACAGTATAAGAGATGAATTTCGCTTATCTGCTAGGATTCCTGTTACAATTTATTATGAATGGAAAGAAAAGTTTGGCGTAAATTTATACGACAAAAACCACAAAGAAGCAGTTAGAAAATTATTAAACAGTCCTGATTACAGATATCTTAAAACAACATCAAGAGTAATATAATGGCAATACCCATTATTATAGGTTCAACAATAAAAGCCTTAAAAAAGTTAAAAAAATTTAAATCAGGCAAGGACACAACTGTAGAAGACTTTGTTAAAGGCAAAAAACTAAAAGACTTCGATAACATGACTCCTGGTCAATATAGAAAAATAAAAGAAAAAGAATTACAGGATTACATCGAAAAAAAACTAATGACTAAAAAAATGGGAAAAGGTAATAAAAAATAATGGCAATATCTAATTATGCAGGACTCAAAACAGCAATAGCTAGTTGGTTAGACAGGTCTGACCTTACTGATGTTATTCCTGATTTTATTGCACTTGCAGAAACAAGGCATAAAAGAGATTTTAAAATAAGAAGAATGGAAACGAGAGTTACCACCAACACAATAGATGGCTCTGAGTTTTATACATTACCTGATGATTATGTTGCTATGCGCAATATCAAGCTAAACACAGATCCTAAAACGCCTTTAGACTATCTTACACCTGAAATAATGGACAGATTAAACGCAGGAAGCTCAAAAGGTAAACCTAAAGCATACACAATCAAAGGCAACAATATAGAAATAAGACCTACACCTGATGGCGTGTATCAAATAGAAGTATCTTATTACAAACATTTTACAGCTTTATCAGACACAAACACAACTAATGACATGCTTACACATCATCCAGATGTTTATTTATATGGAGCATTAGTAGAAGCAGAACCTTATTTACAAAATGACAAGAGAATACAGGTTTGGTCAGGATATTATGACAGAGCAAAACAAGACATAATTACATCAAATGAAAGAGACAGACACTCAGGAACAACGCCTGTAACAAGAATTGATTACGGATTATATTAATGACTACCTGGACAGTAGTTGAAGAAACGGCAGCAGGATATATAGAAACAGAGGATAACCTTTTTGTTTTAGCAACAGAAAATGGCGAATTAATTAGATTAGATGACGCAAGTGGAATAGATGCTGACGATTGGCAAGATGTTACACCACCTGCAACAACAACCTGGACGATACAATAGATGGCAACTAAAAAAATATCAGAACTGACCACGACCACTACCCCATCGAGTAGTGCATTATTTCCTATAGTACAAGATGGAACTACACTTGCTGTAACACTCGCAAATGTAGCAGCAAACATGCCTACAATATCTGTTGCAAACTTAACAGCAGATACCCTAGCAGTTACAAATAATGCAACAGTAGGTGGAACTCTTGGAATTACTGGAACTAGCACATTAAGTAATGATGTAACTTTTACAGGCGCTGCCTATAATGTTCTTTGGGATAAATCAGATAACTCTTTAGAATTTGCAGATAATGCAAAAGCAGTATTTGGAGCAGGACCTGATTTAAGTATTTATCACGATGGTAGTAATTCTGTTATAGCAGAAACAGGAACTGGTGGTTTAGCTATACTTTCTTCAATTGTTTCAATAGAAAATGCAGCAGCAAATGAAACGATGGCAACCTTTACTCAAAATGGAGCAGTTTCATTAAGGCATGACAATACTGAAAAACTTGTAACAACAAGTGCAGGTGCTACAGTATCAGGAACTTTAACGGCTACAGCATTTACAGGAAACCTTACAGGAAATGTTACAGGAAATACTTCAGGTTCGGCAGGTAGCTGTACTGGAAATAGTGCAACAGCGACTACCTCTACAAATGTTACAGTAGCAGATGAATCAACAGATACTACATGCTTTCCGTTGTTTGTTACAGCAGCGACTGGCAACTTACCTCCTAAATCAGGAAGTAATCTTGCTTTCAACTCAGGTACAGGTGCTTTAACAGCTACTAGCTTTGTTGGAAACTTGACAGGAAATGTTACAGGAAATACGAGTGGCTCATCAGGAAGTACAACAGGAAACGCAGCAACTGCAACAGCTTTAGCTACTGGCAGAGAAATTTCTCTTGCAGGTGATGTTACAGCTTCAGGCGTATCATTTGACGGAACTGGTAATATAAGTCTATCGACAACGATTGCAGCAAACAGCGTAGCACTTAGCACAGACACAACTGGTAATTATATTGCTGCTGTAAGTGGCACAACCAATGAAATTAGCGTATCAGGATCAGGAAGTGAGGGTGCGACTGCAACAATCGGATTACCTGACGATGTAACTATTGCAGGAAATCTAACAGTAAACGGCACAACAACAAGTGTAGACACAACAAACCTTGAAGTTGAAGACCCATTAATTAAATTAGCAAAAAACAATAGTGCTGCTGATAGTCTTGATATAGGTTTTTATGGTCTATACGATACATCAGGTTCACAAGATTTATATTCAGGATTATTTAGAGATGCTAATGATTCAGGCAAATATAAACTATTCAAAGATTTACAAGTAGAGCCAACCACAACAGTAAACACAAGCGGTACAGGTTATGCTACAGGCACATTAGTTGCTACATTTGAGGGAAATATTACTGGTAATGTTACTGGGAATACTTCAGGAAGTTCAGGCTCGTGTACAGGTAATGCAGCAGGTCTATCATCTACTCTTGCAGTAGGAAGTGGTGGTACTGGAGCTACAAGTTTAACAGCAAATGGAGCTTTGATTGGTAACGGCACAGGAGCAGTTACAGCTGTTGATATGTCTACCAAAGGCAAATTATTAGCAGGTGATGGATCAGGCAACCCATCAACACTTTCAGTTGGTACAAACACACATGTATTGACAGCTGATAGTAGTGAGGCAACAGGATTAAAATGGGCAGCAGCTGCAGCAGCAGGAGCTACTGGAGCAGGTGGAGACGAAGTGTTCGTTGAAAACGAAAGAGTCGTTACAACAAACTACACACTATCAAGCAACAAATCTGCTATGTGCGTTGGACCATTAACGATTAATACAGGGGTTACAGTAACAATCCCATCAGGAGAGAGGTTAGTAATACTATAATGACAGTTAAGATTAATGCAGATACATCAGACGGATTAAAGTTTGTATCAGATACAAGTGGGGAAATAGACCTACAAGCTAACGGCTCAACAAAAGTACACATGGCAAGTGATGGCAAAGTAGGTATTGGAGAAACTGCTCCTTTAACAAAATTACATATAGGAACAGGTGTTGCTTTTACACCTGATGCAGGAACAGACCAATTAATTGTAGAGAATAATGGGAACTCAGCTATTCAATTAGTAGCAAATACTTCAAGCAAATCAGAAATTATGTTTAGTGATACAACAAGAAATGTTGGTGGATTAAGTTATGACCATGGTTCAAATTTTGTGCAATTTAATACTAACAGCTCAGAACGTATGAGAATAAATAGTGTTGGACAATTGCAAATTGGAACTACAGTTGAAAGGAATAACTCTTTTGTATGTATAAAATCAGATTCAACTAACCAAAATGGTATGGAAATAAGAACACATGCAAATAATGATGCTATAAGATTTTATTCGAGTGATTCAACAAGTGCAGGAGCAGTTACAGTAAATGGATCATCAACCACATATAGCACTTCATCTGATTATAGACTAAAAGAAAATGTGGATTATACATTTGATGCAACAACGAGACTGAAACAATTAAAACCATGCAGATTTAATTGGATAGCAGATGATACAAACACAGCATTAGACGGATTTATAGCACATGAAGTTTCAAGCATAGTACCTGAATCAATAATAGGTGAAAAAGATGCTACAAAAGTACAAGATGTATTTGACAGCGATGGTGTAAAAACAGGTACAGAAACAGTACCAGAATATCAAGGTATTGACCAAAGCAAACTTGTTCCTTTATTAGTCAAAACAATACAAGAATTAGAAGCTAGAATTACAGCATTGGAGAGTTAAGATGGCAATTATAGTACATGGTACAAGAACAGACAACACAGATTTGCTAACAAGCAGACCAAGTTTTAGTGCAAGGATATCAACAGCTCAGTCCGTATCAGGTGCTACTTTTACTAAAATGGCTTGTGCTACAGAAGATTGGGACACAGATTCTAAATATGATGTTAGTAATTACAGATTTACTCCAACAGTCGCAGGTTATTATGAGTTTAATATGTCTATAAGAACAAATAGTGGTAATACAAATGGTATTGCTTTATATAAAAACGGAGCAATCTGGAAAAGAAAATTTGTTGATAGTAATAAATATGTAGCATTTAGTGTTTTAGTTGTTAGTGATACAGATGATTATTTTGAAGTATTTGGTTATACACAAGATGGTAATTCTTTTGATGCAACTGCTACTAATAACTGGTTTCAAGCACACTTTGTAAGAGGGCTATAATGGCAACTTTAGTAGAAAAAATTAAATCAGCAAGACCAAATGTAACTAACTCAGATTTTATGGATTATATAATTGTACAAAACAATTCAGATGGCAATGGAGACTTTATAGCTTCATGGAATCATCCAACAGAATCAAGACCTACAGATGAGGAATTAGAATAATGGCATTAGTAATTAAAGGAAGTAGTTCAGGACAAATAACAGTTGATGTTCCAGCAGCTGCTGGTACTAATACTCTAACTTTACCTGCGACAACTGGCACAGTATTAGATACCAATAGTGCTTTAGCATCTAGCAAATTAAGTGGAGCTTTACCTGCCATAGATGGTTCTGCATTAACAGGTCTTGGTGGGGGAATAACACAAGCAGATATGTACCGATTGACTACAAATGTTACAGGAGACACAGGTAAAGTAACTAATTGGGAAAGATGTGATGATGCAAGTTATGGAAAAATAGGAGATGGAATATCAGAATCAGGTGGTCTTTTTAGTTTTCCTGCAACAGGAATTTATGCTGTTCGTTGTATGGTCATGATGAATCCTACAGATGGTAACGATTCAGTTTTATGGAATAGTTTTGTATCACCTGACGGTGGTAGTAATGTTGATTTAGTAGCTGAAACTGTAGGTGCAGATAGGTCTGTAACAGTATGTTCCGAATTTTTTGTAGATGTTACAAACACGACTAATGTAAAAGTTCAGTTTGGAGTAGGTTCAATGCAGTCAGGTGGCTTTATCACAGGAAACACAAGTGCTAATAATACTGCAATAACATTTGTAAGGCTCGGAGATACATAATGACAAAAGATTATTTACAACTGGCATTGGCTTATTTTAATACAGACAAAGGTCAATGGTATAAATGGAAAACAGATTATGCAGGTAGTGACAGAATGGCATATGCTAACTTAGAACTTGCAAATGATTCAGCAACGATACCAAGTGAAGCAGATGTAAATGCAAAGATACAAGAAATTAAAGATGCAGATACACAAAAAGCAACTGATAAAACAAATGGCACAAACAAATTAAAAGCATTGGGTTTATCTGATGCAGAGATAACAGCACTAACACAGAAAACATATTAGAGGTAACTAATGGGATTAGAAACAGGAACATATATAGACAGTCTTAACAGCTCAAACCCTACAGCAGGTGATGCCGTATCACAAGGTGACGACCATTTAAGATTAATTAAATCAACAGTAAAAGCAACATTCCCAAATTTATCAGGTGCTGTAACAAGTACACAGGCAGAATTAAATTTACTAGATGGCGTAACGGCAAACACTACAGAACTTAACTATGTAGATGTTGCAGCACTTGGGACTGTAGAAGCTTCAAAAGCTATAATAGCTGATGCTAGTAAAGATATTACTGGTGGCAGAAACATAACTATTTCAGGAACTTTAGCAGCAGCAGCAGTAACTGTTGGTGGAACAGCTGTAGCAACTTTAGCAGCAATTTATCCTGTAGGATCTATTTATATAAATGCAGCAGTAACAACTAACCCTGCAACCTTATTAGGATTTGGTACATGGACAGCGTTTGGTTCAGGCAGAATGATGGTTGGTTATAATGCAGCAGATAGTGATTTTGACGCATTACAAGAAACAGGTGGTGCTAAAACGCATACATTAAGTATTTCTGAATTACCATCACACACCCATGAATCTGACTTTACTGCAAACGGAAGTGGAGCTTCAGGGATTAATTTTCAAGGTAATTATCAACCTGCTACTAGAACAACGAGTGCTACTGGCGGTGGTTCAGCTCATAGTATTTTAAACCCATACATAGTTGCATACATGTGGAGAAGAACTGCGTAATGGCAACATTTGTAGCACCTGCACCTAAAGGTCTAGTAAAAGATACAAACAATACTGTATTGCCACCTGAATTTTATTCAGAAGCATCTAACATAAGATTTGCAGATAGTTCAGCTAAAAAGATTAAAGGACATGACCAGGTATTCGGCACACCAACAGTAGCCCCATATTTTGTTATTAATTGGGCAACAGGTACAAATGTATTTTGGTATTATGCAGGTACAGCAAAGATTTACAGACAAAGTGGTAGCTCGACACACACAAACTTTACAAGGGCTTCAGGTGGAGATTACTCAACTAACTTAACTACAGTCGGTAATTGGACAGGAACTATCTATAATGGTCTACCTATTCTATGTAATGGAGTAGATGATCCACAAGTATTAGCTACAGTAGGAGCTAGTGCATTTAGTGATTTACCCAACTGGCCATCAAGTACAACTTGTAAAACTATCAAAGCTTTTGGTAATTATTTAATGGCACTTAATCTTACAGAAAGTAGTACAGAACTTCCTAACAAGGTAAGATGGGGAGATGCAGCAGAAAACTTTGCATTACCTTCTTCTTGGACAGCATCAGCAACTAATGATGCAGGTTCTGTAACTATAGGTGATGAATCAGATTTTATTGTAGATGGATTGGCTCTCAAAGACGCTTTCATTATATATAAAGAAAACTCTACATGGTTAGCCAAACTTATAGGTGGAAACCTTGTATTTAGTTTCCAAAAACTATTTAACGATACGGGCGTATTAACAAGAAACTGTATAGCAGAATTTGACGGAAACCATTTTGTTGTAACTCAAGGTGATTTAATCGTACACAATGGAGTATCTAAAAAATCTGTAGCTTCTGATTTAATTAAAAGACAGCTATTTGATGACATTAATAGTGCCTATTTTAACTTAACCTTTTGCACACACAATGTTCAGCAATCTGAGATGTGGGTGTGTTATCCTAGTATCGGTTCACAATATTGCAATAAAGCACTAATTTATAATTATGTTAATAACTCATTTACTTTTCGTGATTTGCCTAATATTTATCACATTGGTCCTGGAATTGTAGATCCTGGTGCAACATCTGTTGTATGGTCAGGACAATCAGTTACATGGACAGCTTATAGTGGTACATGGGGAGATAGGCAATATAACCCAACAGAAAGGTCTATTCTTATGGCAGGGGTAGCAGATACTAAACTGTATCGTGGAGATTTTGGGCAACAGTTTGCAGGTGAAAACTACATCACAACCATAGAAAGAAAAGGATTAACCTTAGATGGCAACACAAACACAGTAAAACAAGTAAGAAAACTTACACCTAAGATAGCAGGAACTGGCAAATGTACTATATCGGTAGGAAGTTCTATGAGTCCTAACGGCACATATACATTTACACCTAGTCAAGAATTTACACCTAATACGCAAAACAAAGTAGATTGTAGATCGACAGGTAAATTTATAGCAGTAAGATTTCAACACACAGAAGATAGCACTTTTGAGCTCAATGGTTATGACCTCGAGTACGAAGTAATAGGAGAAAGATAGTGGCAATAGGAGATAGATTAAAGTTTGTAACCAACGCTGACGGACAGGTGATTCCCATCAAAGAAGGTTTCTTGGGCGGCACACCAACATCTGGAGTTGGTAGAACAGCAGCCAGTCTAACAGGTTTAGGACCAGGGCAAGTAGGGCCACCGAATACTACAAATCAGTTAGTGCCTTATGACAGAATGACAGGTATAAGAAACACACTAGCTAACATAAGAATACCAGCAGCATTAAGGACAGCAGGGCTAGTTCCTGGTTTAGGAGTTTTAGCTACAGGTGGATTAATAGCTAATGCTTTATTGCAAGATGACAGTATAGAAGTTGCAGAAAGAAATTTTGGTTGGGTTGCTAGAGCATTAGATCCAACAACAATTACAACACAAGATAATGAAACAGTTAGGTCTGCAACATCACAACACAGCAAGACTGGTGATTGGATTGTATATCCTACGATTAGGTCTGTTGACGGTAAACTGGTAAAATTAGATAAAGGATTAGCAAAAAGAAGAGCAGAAGAATTAGGTGATTTTATTACATTCGATGATTTAGAAGAAGCAGAAGAATTCTCTAAAAGCTTGTCTAACAAGATTGGAGAAAAAAGAAGAATGGCAAACAGACAAAATAGAGGATTGTTATAATGGCACAAGCCCCTAAATATACCCCTAATCCAGTACCAAGTAACCCTGAAGATTTACCAAGATATATCTTTGAGGAGCTAACTAAACTGCAAGGTGCGTTAGAAGAAAACGCAACAACCTTTGTAGAAGTAAAACATGTAGAACCTATAAGAAAGAAACAAGGAGATATTGTCTACGCTGATGGCTCTGACTTTAATCCTGGTAGCGCAGGTGAGGGCATATACTTTGTAAACGCAGCAGGTAACTACACTAAATTATGATTTTTATATCAGGCATTATGTCAGAACAAATAGATGATGTTTGGTCAGACTGTGAAAAATACATAGAATTAGGCAACAACAAAAGCCAAGAAGAAATGTCCGTGCAAGACATATATGAAAACTGCAAAGACAAAGACATGCAACTATGGATTGTTTTTAATGATGATAAAGATATAGAAGCTGTATTAACAACACAAGTTATAGACTATCCACAAAAAAGAGTTTGCAGAATTGTAACATTAGGCGGTCTCAACATGGAAGACTGGGTTGATACGGTTTTAGAAACACTCGAAGAATGGGCTGAAGAACAAGCCTGTCATTCGATGGAAACAGTATGTCGCAAAGGATTTATAAAAAAATTAAAAGGTTTTGGGTATGAACACACATACACAATACTTGGAAAAGAACTTACAACAAAACACTAGGAGATATCAATGAGTAAAGGTGGCGGTGGTGGAACAAACACCATACAAAAAGCTGATCCTTATATTGGGCAACAGCCTTATTTATTAGATTTATATAGTCAGGCACAAAATCAATTCAATACACCATTGCAATTTTTTCCTGGTCAGACATATGCTAATCCAACAGATACACAACTTGCAGCAGAAAACTTACAGATGGGTACTGCTCTAGGTGGTCAAACAGCGGTCAATCAGTCATTAATGCCTGCGCTGCAATCACAGCTCGCAGGACCAGCTAATGTAGCAAACAATCCATTTCTTGCAAGTGCAACACAAGCGGCACTTAGACCTCTTTATTCAGGAGCTCAAGGATTGCTACAACAAGCAAGAAGAGACGCTACTAGTACAGGAAACTTAGGTGGTACTAGACAAGCTATATTAGAACAAGGTGTTATTGGTGATTATTTACGACAAGCTGGTGATGTATCAGCTGGTATGTATAACGATGCTTATAGTCAAGCAATAGATGCTCAATCGAGAGCAGTGGGTCTTGCGCCACAAACCCTTGCATCATTACAAATTCCAGCACAACAATTATCACAAGTTGGTGCAGCACAACAAGCAAGACAACAACAAGCAATTAATGACCAAAGAGCAAGGTTTGAATTTGCTCAAATGGAACCTTCTAACAGACTCACAAGATACTCTAATGTTGCAGGTACTAATATATTACCTGGTACAACATCATCTATGGCAGATGGTGGTGGTGGCGGAATAGGTACTATGGGAACAATTGGAGCATTGGGTGGTGGATTATATGGCGCAACCCTAGGAGCTAACGCTACATTTATGGGTGCAGCAGCTGGAGGTCCAGCAGCACTAGCAGCAGCAGCGACAGGCGCGTTATTAGGAAGTCTTTTTGACTAGGAGAAAAAATGACAACACTTGAAGAAAAAGAAAGAAGAAGACGGTTAGAAGACCAGGCTAACATGAGCCTGTATGATAGGTTTACGGGTGGATTTGGAAACATGTTCGATTCTGTTGATCCTAACGCTCCTAAAATGGGTGATGTCGTTGGTGGTATGCCTTCACTTGCCAATTCAACAACTAATATGTTAACGGGTGGATCATCTGTAGATGCTATGGGTAATATTGTTCCAGGCGCTAATGCAAGAACTTCCGTATTAGGAGTGCCTGTTCCAGAATATGCAAAACCAACAGCTACGCAAGGCATAACTTTAAATCCAGCTTATACTCCAAACGTGGGAAATACTGGAATGTTAGCTGACATGTTAGCACCACCTCCTATATATAGCGTTTATGATGAATTTAATCGATCAGGAGAAAAAGATTTTAGCTTTTCAAGATTATTCGGAGGGGCTCAAGAAAGATCAGGAGTATCTGCATTTGAAAAAGATTTGACAGCTTCAGGTAAAGAAAAATTTAACAGAATTAATAAAGGGCTTCAAGCTATTCCAAGAAGCGACATGGAAAAAAGAACAGCTTTTATTAACAAAAAAGAAAACGAATTTAATGTTTTAAATGATTTTAATACAGCAGGTAAAGCAAAGTTTGGCGTTGAACAAGACGCAAAAGGCAAAGATGTAAATATGTATACAGGCGGTATTCTACAAGGAGGAGGTACAGCCCCTGTTAATTTAGACGCAAGATTACCTAGTTTTCAAGATAAAAATTTAGAAGGTATAGATGCTGGTGGTGGGGTTTTTAGAAGCACAGGAGTTACTTCGAAATTACCAGGAAGCACGGTACAACAAACTATAGATAATTCAGGTAAGCAACTTATTAACAATGGTCAAGTTGCAATTCCAACAAGAGAATCTTTACAATATACAGGAGACAATGTTCCCTTTATGTCTCCTGCAATAAAAGCTGACATGGACGCATCAGGAATCGGGGTTGCAGGCTACCAAAACATATTGGATAATTATGTAAAGAAAGCACCAGTAGATGAAACAAGCTTTATGGATAGCCTAGGAGGAGTAACAGGTATGGTTGGGTTGCTAGGAGATATTATGTTGATGCAAAGTCTACTCGATAACAAACAACAAGCACCAGTAGCGTCTGCACCTAGAGGTTTAGTTGGTTCTAAAAATAAAGAAGATGATCCGTACAGAAGGAGTTTTTAATGGCAATAAATAAAGAGTTAAATATGCAACTTATAGCTGCTGCATTAGCAACAGCGAGAGGAGATAGTTTCGGTCAAGCACTAGCACAAGGTGGTTCTATGCCTGATAAGATAAAACTTAGAGAAGCTAAAGTAGGACAAGCACAAGCTGATTTAGAACAAACACAATTAAAAAATATAAAATTAGGACAAGAGATTACAGGAGCAGGACAACAAATAGAAGTTCCTGAAAGAGAATATAGCCTAGAAGAACAAAACCAAGACTTACTCATTGCTGAAGCATTTGGTACATATGATGCTATAGAAACTGGTGTAGCAGATTTTGGATCATTCTTAGGTATAGCACCAGCAGGTGGTTATGAATCACAGGTTGCACAAGCTAAAAAGAAAGAACTTAACTTTGCAATCAAAGCTACAGCAGCAGATGCCTGGAGAGGTAAACCTAACAATTTTCTTCTACAGCAAATTATAGAACTTATACCGTCTAATTATCTACAAGGTGATTCTAAAGCTTCAGCTAGATACAGCACAATTAGAACAAACTTCGAATCAAGAATATCAGAATTAGATGGACAAATAAAAAATGCAGATCCAGGTAGCGCTGCACAAGCAAACTTGGTCAAAACAAGAGCCAATGTCAAATACATCATTGATAGATTGAGTGTTGTAGAATCAGGTTTTAGGGGCATGACACCGCAAGATGACAGCATTACGGCAGACAGTTTTTATGGTGTTTCAGGTATTACACCAGGAACACAATTAGAAATGAGCGAAGCAAGTCTTGACGCTATGTCTCAAGCTTATCAAGAATTCTTGGAGGAATAAATGGCAGCACCTACAACAGGCACACCTTTAAATATTGCTAAAAGATATAGAGAAGAAGAAACTAAAAAGTTAATGGGTTTTGGTGAGAACAGCCCAGCAGCAAGACAAGATTTAGCTGTCATGCAAGAAGTACAAAATCTCTTTAATGCACACAAAACAACTGGTTCAAGATTATTACAAGCTGGAAGAATTACAACAGAACAGTATTACGCAAGTACAAGACAAGCAGGAATTAAGTTAGGAATTATTAATGAAGAAGAATACCCTGACAACTTACCTGACTATCTTAAGCCCACACTAGAAATAGGTGGAGCTGTTATAGGTGGCGTTATTGGAGGACTAGCTGGATTACCAGGTGGAGTTGGTGGATCGTTAGCTGGTGAATCTGTTGGAGCTGGTATTGGTAGTGCTACTGGTACAGCTGCATATGCAATGTTACAAGATTTTACAGCACCTGATGGTATGCCAACAACAAGTTGGGAAGACAGAGGAGTAGGAGAAGAAGCCCTAAGAGAAGGTGCATTAGTAACTGGTCTTACAGCAGGTATTGGCGGAATTATAAAAGTAGGTGGGTTAGCATTACAGTCTAATAAAATAAGCAGTAAAGCCGTTGATAATTTAACAGCAAAGGGAAGAGGTTTTATACAAAGCGTTTTAGGTTCTAAAACAGCAGAAAAGCTAGGCAGAATGAAAAATGGTTACTTGATTGAAGAACAACAAAAGGCAGATGATTTAATGTTATTTTTACGAGAACAAGGTATTACACCAAACTTAGGTATGATTATAGACAACGACACAGTAAGGTCATTAGTTTATGCACTAGGGAGAACGCCATTACTCGGAACACCAGCAAGAGAGGCATATGACAAAGCTAAAAACGAGTTGTTCAATAGAATTGCTTATGGTGTAAAAAATGAAAATTTAGAACAAACGCTTGCGCCTCTTACAGACAAGTTTATAAAAAAAGATGGACGGTTTGCTTTAAAAGATGGCATAGAACTTGACCAGGTAGACGATATGGGGTCAATTGTAAACTTTATTAATTATTCTGCGGTTGCACAAAAAAATATTAAAACTCTATATGATGATGCAGAAAAAATGATGATTAATCAAAAGTACGACATTAACAAAAATTTTGAAAAAACTAAAGACCGTTGGATTAATTTTAATACACAAGCAAACATAGAAAATCGCAGCACTAATGGCAGAACAGTTAAAGACTTACTTTCGAAAGAAACAAACGAAATGGCAGATATTATTTTCGATCAAGTAGCTGTTGGAGGGTTTTCACAACGAAGAAAGTCAATAGCAGAAAAATATGCTGGTGGCAAAGAACAAACTATACAAATAACCCGTGGGCCTAATCAACAGCCAGTTAGTATTAATTTAACAGAAGATGGTTTAAACCACATAACCGACAAATATGTAGAAAAATTATCGAATGGTAATTACAGGTTGACTAAAAACGGTGATATCGATTTAATTTCTAATTATTCTAAAGAAAGAATAAATGAGGTTTTAAGCGCATCAAGTAAAACGAATCTAGATAAACTAACAGCTACAGGCAAAGCCTTCGAAAAGAAAACGCCAGCTGAACAATTAGTAATATTTAAGAGACAGTTAGATAACGAATACCAAGAGGCTTCATATTATGCAAGTAGAATTGGTGCATCAAAGCAAGACGATGTTTTTGCTAGGTCATTAGGTAGTTTGAGAGATGATTTACAGGGTGATTTAATAAAAACAGTAGATGATGAAATATCTGCAAAACTTATTAACGCAGACACAACTTATGTAAATAATGTAGATCGAATTAGAAACTCACACGATATTATAAAAAGAATTGGTTATTATCAGTTTACAGATGCAGGCGATGAAGCTGCTAAAATTTTATCTAAGGGAGAAGCACGCAAAGATGTACTAGAACAAAAGCTTGATATGGGCGCTCTTGATAAAAATGGAGATTTGTTAGATAACGCATTTAAAACAAGAAAAGTTACAGATATCGAAGGCAATTTTCACTTCGAATATTTAAGAAATAAAAGCGGAGACCCTATAAAGAAATCTAGAAAAGAACAATTGCAAGTCCCTGGGATATCTCCTCAACAGTTAGACGATATTATCGGCAAAAATTCACTTAAAGAGGGAGATTTAATTTTAGATAAATTTAGTAACGCAACACCAGCAGAACTTAAAGAATTAAAATCAGCTGTGGGAGCACAACAATTTAGAAAATCTGTGGTATCTCAACTAGAAAACGATATTAACGAAACAATAATAAAATTTTTAAATGGTAAAGAAGGCGATGCAGCAACGGCACTTACAGATTGGTTTGGTAGAGTTGGTTTTCAACAAGCAGCTGGGAAAGCAGCAGCAAAAACAGCAAAAGCAACAAGATTAAGATATGAAACGATGATTGATGAAGCTGGTCTTTCGTTTAAATACAATGATTTAGTTCAAATGACAGCCATGATGGAATTGCTACCATCAGCACCAGCACTTAACCAATTTATACAAAGGTCTATGATGTTAAGATTTTCACAAGGTATTGGGCCAGGAGCTATCGGTGGTTTGTTTGGTTTGTCAGCAGCAGGAGCTGGAGCTAGTGCAGGTCTTATTGGTTCAGCAGCAGGGCTCGGAGCGTTGTACGCTTTTAACAAACTTATGGCATCACCAATTACACAAAAGTCAGTAGCAGGAATTATTGCAAGATATAAATCGGCAGCGGCATCAGGTAGTAAAGAAAAAATGGATGAGGCTGCAAAAGAGTTTCAACCATTTATGTCTTATGCTTTAACTCCATTTTACAAATTAGCGAGTGGCGCAGACAATTTAGTAAAATCACCGATTACTCCTGGTCTATTAAAACAGACTGGAATTAACTTAGGCGCTTTAGAGTATTTCGAATGAAACAGGTTACAAACACACAGATAATGGAACAACTCCATCAGATGGATAAAAGAATTATTAAATTAGAAGAAAGAATGAACAAAGGCGTAGGAGCTGTATCAGTCATTGCATGGCTTGGTGGTATTGCTGCTGTAGTCGGGAGCTATTTTTATAAATCATGATGGGAATACCTATGGAGCTACTCTCTATGCTAGCTTCTACTGTACTGGGAGGAGTTATGTCTATCGTAGCTCAGAAAGGACAAGCACAAGCAGATCGAGAAAAGATGTTGATGCAACGTGCAGAATTTGCAGCAGAGCAAACAGACAAGGCAAGAGAAGTATCTGACCCTCACACAAAGCACACTAGACGCTGGATAGCATTGATGTGTGTATTTAGTATTATTGTAGTACCAATCGTTGCACCAATCTTTACTGATGTAAATGTTGCTTATCAGATAATGACTGAAGCAGATAGTGGTTGGTGGATATTTGGTGAAGTATATGAAACATCATACTTCGAAGCGGGCAACACAGTTTATATAACAAATTTACAATCACACACTATATTTTCAATCATTGGATTATATTTTGGAGGCTCATTAACGAGAAAATAATATGGCTAAGAAAGGACTATACGCAAACATACACGCAAAGAGAAAAAGAATAAAGGCAGGCTCGGACGAAAAAATGAGAAAAAAAGGTTCTAAAGGAGCTCCTACAGACGATCAGTTTAAAAAAGCTGCAAAGACAGCTAAGAAAAGAAAAAGAACTAAAAGCAAAAAAGCATAATGGTAGCAAAGAAATACCAAAATCCTAGTGGCGGATTAAACGCAGCTGGTAGAAAGTATTTTAAAAACAAAACAGGTGCTAATCTTAAGCGCCCCGTAACAGGTAAAGTAAAACCAGGCTCCAAATCGGCAGCTAGGAGGAAAAGTTTTTGTGCAAGAATGGGAGGAGTTAAAGGCCCTATGAAAGATAGCAAAGGAAGACCAACAAGAAAAGCGTTAGCGTTGAGGAAATGGAAATGTCGAAGTTAAAACCTGCATTACTTATACTTGCTTTAATCATTGCCCTGTTGAGTATAGAATCAGCAGTATCTGATGTTACATCATCAGGAGCTACAACAAATACACAAACATCAACGAGTGGCTCACAAACTGCCATAACTGGTGGTTATAATTCTGATACAACAACAACCTATCAATCAGGTAGCACTTCAACAACTAATGCTACAACAAATAATTCAACCTCTAATGCAGCGAGTAGAACGCCTGTCAATATGGCTTCTGCACCTGGAATGAGTGTATATGGGCAAGATAGCTGTGTTATACCACTTGCAGCAGGAGTAACTGTCATTGGTTTTTCAGGATCATTTGGTAGTTATATGGTAGATAAAGAATGTGAAAGAAGAAAGTCTACTTCAGTCTTAGCTAAACTAGGCATGAAGGTAGCAGCAATATCATTGATGTGTCAGGAAGAAAATGTATGGCAGTCAATGTGGGATGCAGGGACGCCATGCCCAATAGATGGATTAATCGGTGAAAAAGCAAAGGCAAGATGGGAAGAACTTGGTGGCTATGAGCAAACCAAAAGAACAAGCTATGTCAAAAGAAACCCAAGCAAAGAGACTGACAACAAAGTAGAACAATACAGAAAATACAAAGAGAGTATGAATGAAGACCATAGTAATCATAATCATGACTAGCTTTATTGTTTCATGTGCAAGTAAAAGCATAGAGTTAAGACCTATACAGATATATGGCAGTAATGAACAAAGCATACCGACACCAGTATATGAATAAACAATTAGAAAATAAGTTTATAGAAGTTGCAGTCTGTATAAGAAGTGGTCAAGTAGAAGACAAACAAATAGTAGAATATATAAGATTACAACCTGAGTTTGAGCAATGGTATAAAGATAGATATATTAACAAACATAAAACAACTGTTGGTGCATTGAAGTTATGAGATACATAATACCTTTGTTGTTTCCTATGACTTTGTTTGCAGAAACTACTAATAATTTATTACCCCAACAATTTTTTAACAATAACTCTAACCATAACGAGTGGACATGTAATGATCCATCTCACAATCATGGGAACAGTATTGTTGCAGCACATCATGGCGATAGCATTGAAAGAGATGTAAGCCTGTCTGAGCATTTAACAGAAGACCAAATCCAATATGGGTGGTCATCTACGTTAGGTGCAGATATATGGCATTGGAATAACCTATCTAGCGAAACAGACATGATTCAGACAATCACAGCTAGTAACGGCACAGTTACAACACAGAAAAGAACAGTAGCTTTTAGTGCAATTACGCCTTATCAGACATACACATCTACCTACATAGAGGGCATGAACAGTAACACAAATTATAATATCAATGTTAAGTTTGACTTTAGAGAGAGTTCAGAATCATTAAGTCATCGAGCAGTTGATTTAAAAAATCCTACCCTTGTTGTAGATTATGAGCCTAACCCAATATTTCTAAGCACAATACAGGAAACAGAGATAGCTACAGCAGTAGAGTTTGTAGAAGAAGTTGCTGATATTGAGATAATAGAATTTGAGCCACAAGAATTTAGTTTTGAGTTATACGATACTCAAGAAATAATGTTAATGCCTATCGAAGAAATCTATATAGAGACATTAGCTGTAGAAGAAATTAACGCAGGAGTTGTAGAAATATTCAATCTAGCACCACCTGTAGAAGAATTTTCCGATATGGCAGAACTACCTCAGATAGAAACCTTTGATGAATTACCTACTATAGGTGAGGAGATAAGATATGACAGTCAAGAGAACTTCTCGGAAGTCGCAACAGAAATCCAAATCGAAGAAAATTTCTTTGAAGCAACAGAAAGTTTCGACAACCAGGGACCAGTTGAAGGAATACAAGAAATCGCAAGCTTCTTCGCAGAAGAGCCAATCGCCCAAAGTCCAGGAGAATCAGAAAGTCCCGCAGACTTTGAAAGCGTCAATGAACCAAGACCAGTTGAAGAAGAGACTGTCGCAACAAGTGAAAGAACAGAACGACCAACAATGGGCAGAGCAGATGAACAAGAAAGCTCGTCAAAAAGAGAAGCAGGTTCAGAAGGAACGCGAGCAGAGATACAAGAAGAGTCTAGTGTACAAAATGACACAGCTCCCATCGAAGATGATAGAGTTGTTGAGCAACCTCAAGAAGAAGATAGAGTCGTTGCTGAAGAAGAAGTAAGTGATGAAACTGTCAGAGAAACAGAAGCAAGAGATAATAACGATGGAGATGAAACAACTGAAGTTGCAGATTCGTCAAGAGAAGATAACCAAAGCACACCTGACTCGATTGAAGAGAGCAGGAGCGAAGGAACTACTAGAAGACCTGCTGAAACTGTTTCGATAGAAAACATAGAAAAGAAAGTAAACGAAACAATCAAGCGTGTAGACCAAAGATTAATTGCTACATCTATCATTGCAGCGAAAGCAATGCAAAGTAAAATATCAGTAGACAATTACGGCAACACTAATTCAGAAATGTTTAACTCACAACCACAGATGGACGGAGGAGACTATTATGAAACAAGACAATATATTGATACTAGAAATTTATATGCTCAAAATCAAAATATTTATGATGACCCTGTTACAAGATTTCAAAAGAATGTTCAGGAAAAGGTAGATGAAAGAATTAGAGCAGAAGAACACTTAAGGAGGATTCGTGGATATTAAAACCATAGCGACTGGCATAGGTCTAGTCATAACAATAGCAGGGCTTTTTGTTTATCAAGGACAATTAATTACAAGAGTTGATGTTCTCGAATCACAAAAGGCGGTAAACATTAAACCATTAGAACAAGACATAGCAATTAACAAAGCTGAAATAGCCGTACTCAAAGCAAAAGTAGATGAGATAAAAGCTAGATCAGACAACCCGTTGAGGTAATCATGCCAAAAAAAATAGATGCAGAAAAAGGAAAGTTATTTGTAGATTATTTTACAAATGGAGATACTGCCAGTAATGCCACAGCAAGTGCAAAGAAAGCTGGGTGGACTGGTGATTCTCAGAGAATGGGAGTTTATCTAAAAGACAAGTATGCGTCAGATATTCTTAAACGTGCAGAAACTTTAAAAGCAAAGAACCAAACTAAGTTAGAAGGCTTTGCTTCAGACTCAATAGACTTGTTAAGACATCTTATGAGTGAGTCAGCTAACGATATGTGTAAATTAAAATCAGCAGAAAGGATATTAGACCTGGCTGGTTATTCAAGCGATCAGAATATTAATCTGAATGTAGAAAAAGAAGAGTTTAAAAAACTAGATGACCAGGAGTTAGCAGAGAAAATTGCTACATTAAGTCAAAAAGTACCAGGACTTAAGAAAGTAATGGAGAAAACTGCACCTAAAGAAGAACAGAACACAAACACAGCTGAGAGTGATCCTAAGATAAAAGAGAAAAGAGTTACACATTAAGGTATACCATAGGCAACCACACTCTAAAATAAAGCGATTACAGAGATTCTAGGGCTACTTTATTTCTAAATCTGACGAGTCAATTACAATAACTTGTTCCAGGGGAGCAATGCTGTGATAAATGTAATCAACCGCATCTTCCTCTGTCATTTTATCTACTGTTATTAGAATTTCTATTAACTTGTCTTTGTCGTAAACTACTTTTGGTTCGATAGATTCAGTTACACCGACAATAGCATTGTCAAATCCTTCCACTTTAAAATAACCGTCCTGACTAAAGCTCGTATTTCGTGTCATGGTATAATCCTTTCTCAGGTTTCTTCTGTACTTTTCTAACTTTCACTTCACTTGGTTTAAACATCACCATCTCAGGCAATCTCTCGCTATCTTTTACAATCTTATCGATAGCTTCTATTTCATCAACAGCACTAACAGCACCACTAAATGTTACGGTCGCTCTGTAAACATAATAATTCTTTTTCATGTTTTGTAAGTACCAGGCAGGTATGTCGTACCTACCTGGCTATAACATCTCTTTATACCGACCACCCCTTGTGATCGACTAAAAGTTAAGCTTTTCGAAGTATACATCAACATCTCCTATTTTTGAAAGAGCAGATGTTTCAATATTTCTAATATGCTCAACCATTCTCTCATATCTCTTTTTGCAAATAGCGTATTGTTTCTTATCTACTTGCAACAAAGTCATCCTTACATCTTCTGTAAAATTAAATATTCCTTCTGTGCAATGAGGACACACACTAATGCTGTTCATCGTTTTTAAAACCCCAGTTCCATGACAGATAGGACATACTGGATTGCAACATTCTATTATTGATAGGTTTACCATTTTATTTAAAAAATCATAATCAATCTCTTTGTATCTGTTTCTGTAATAACTCAGTATGCTTCTGTAAAACATATTTTCTGATGATGTTTCATTGATAAATTTCATTAACAAAAAGTTATACTCTTGCTTGTTAAGATTAGAATAAGACAAGATAGTATTAACATCTTCAGGTGTTATCGAATCATGAGCGTGTGATGATTTTTCTAATGACGCTGTCTTTGGTACCAGTATTGTAAGCAACTCTTTATTCATCTTTGTGTTCCTCATAAAATGCTAAAAGTTCGTGCTCTGTGCCGTACAACTTAGTCCAGGCTTTCGTGCCCATACCATGTATACCCCACTTCGTTGATAAATGATGGTGGTAACAAAGAGGTATAGTCGAGTTACCCCTTTGTCCCATTCCTGCTCCCTTCCTTATGTGATGGATTTGTGCTGGTGTTATAACTGACATGTCCATTTTCCTACAGACTACACAGCCCCACCTGGCTTTTCTATCCATTTCTTTCTTTTCTTCTTTGCTAATGTATTGTCCTTTCTTAGGCATTACTTAGTTTTATCTAACTATCTCAGGTTTTTTATATTCTTTTTGTTTAGTTTTTTGTTCAATTTTATATCTCAAGGTATCTAAAATATCATTTATACCACGTAATATTTCATCTTGCCCGTCACTAAAACCTTTTGCATAATCTCCTTCACTCCAATTATCCTCGTTTTTTGCATCATAAACTCGTTGAATACTTTCGATTTCGTTTATAGCATCGATCATATCTTTTTTACTTATATCATCTTTAGTTATCATTTATTTACCTCATAACAGCGTAGTTTGTTTGCTTTCTGTTTCTTCTTTAGAATATCTAAAATCTACCAGCTTGTATGTATTAAATGGCGGAAACTTAGACTTGTTTGCTTTGTTAGGATTGTTCCTCAAAGCCATGTTTAACCCTTCAGGATCTATTTCCAGGACTATTTTCCCATTGTGTACAACTTGCATACCCCCGAGCTTTACTCCCTTTATGCAATCATAATCACGCACAGACAATACGCCATGGTAATTTTTATTGACTTTTACTTTGTGCATTATTGTCTCCTGGCGCAGTATCATAATCTCCGAATATTTTTTGTAATGCCATTGCTATTATATAAACATCAGGTCTATCATAATTTTTCTCATATATATCTTCTGCGTCTCTTCTTGTATTTATGTTTTCTACTCCCATTCTGTCGAAAACTGTCGCTTCTTTGTTAAAAAGATAAAAACCACTTCCAGTATTCGGTTCATCGCTGTTATCGTAATCAGGCATTCTGTATAAATCTATATCCTGCTCCTCTAAAAATGCTATTATTTCTCGTGCCTTGTCTAAATGATTAGACTTGCATTGTGCTAGAAATTTATATTCTTTGTTAGCGTTGTCTGTTAATTTATTATAAATTTTGAATAGTTTCATTTTTTCTCCTATGTTTTTGTATATACTTTTTGTTCAAAATACTCTTCGTTAGATTTCCTAAAAGTCTCTGCCTTCCAACCATCGAACTTCATTCTGAAGTAGTGCATTTCTGTATAAGATTTGTCTCTTTCGTGCTCATGATGTGCAATGGTTTCCATGATATCTAATAGGTTTTCATTAGCTGTAGCCTGTGCTTTTGCGTGGGTTACGCTAACTTTCTCCTGGTTAGATACAAGGTTAGATGCTTTTTGAAAATCTAATTTACGCTCAAATTTATTTAGCTCAGAGTTGTGAAAAGCATAGCTCATACCATGTTTTCTGTACTGTTCTAAATACTGTTCTGCTGCTTCATCAGTTAATTTTATAGTCATGTTTCTTCTCTATTTCATCTGTGAACTCAATCACAGAATTTGCATAACTTTCTAGCCTGTCAAATGCTTTTTTTGCAGCAATCTTACACACATCAGCTTCATCTTTTGTGATAGCCATGTTGTAATCCTCAACACAATCCTTATGGTTGTTAGAAAGTAATTTTAATTTATCTACGCACTCCTGGTAGACGCTTACTTGGTGTTGTCTGATAACTTTTCCTGTTCTATCAGTTTTTTTTAGTGTTATCTTTTGTTTTGTCATTCTTTTTCCTGAATATTTCATCATAGTTTTTATTATATTTATCTTTATCTACAGGTCTTTGCCTGTCCCCCTTACCAAACTCAATCATTTTATAATTCCAATTAGTTTATTTTGTATTGATTTTGGCAACTCATCAAACTTTTCCTCTGCTTCACCTTGTTTGTAAAGCGACAGGAACAATTCTTTTTTGTCTTCTAGCTGAGTAATCGTCATCTTGTTTAGCTTCAAACCACCCATTCTCCTGTAAATATCGACAGCCCTTTTGTCAGCAACTTCTTTTCTGTCAAAAAACATTTGGAATGTATTTAGAATCTGTTGATCTGATTGCTGAAGATATTTTGTTATATCACAAACCTTAGGTCGCCACTCTGATTTCTGAACATGCAATGCCAGGGCGTTCATGCAATCTTTTACTGTGTAATCTCTTATTGCAACAGCCATAAAGTTCTTTTCTGTTTCATTCATAACCAGCTGTTTAGGATAGGCCTGGTTACATTGAGTACAGAAATAATCAAATTCCTCTTTGCTCATTTTTTCTCCTTGTTTTTATATATATATATATTATATATATATCTACTTTTATATTTTATATACACATACACATATACATCTATGTATGTGTGTGTATTTAATATATATTAATATTATCTTAAATTGAAGTCCAAATTAAGTTGTTTTTTGATTAATTTTCCTTTAGAATTAAGAAAGTAAACAAAACAAGGATAAATCATGGACATTTTTACACTATTTGAGGTGCGTGAGGCACATCAGACAAAGTCAAAAAAAGATTTTATTGACTGGTTAGAGCAAAATCTAAACAAAACCAGCGATGAAATGCACCAAGAACATCTAAAAAACGAGGATAATGACAATGAAACTAGATAAACTACCAAAAGAAGACCAGGAGTTAGTGAAAGAATTAGGTATGACTTCACACCAATACGAATGGCATAAGAAATATAACCTAGAAAGAAAATCTTACTGGGACTGTTTTGGTAAAGCAGTACCAACGCACCCAACAATGCAGAGAGTTGCTGAAACAGAAGGCATAATCTTTGGCAAGTATGAGGTTGTTGAGTGTGATGTGCATAGGGGCATAGTTGTATGCCAGGTAACAGGCACATGGGGAGATCGACAATGTTCAGCGTTAGGCGAAGCACACCCAAGAAACAACAAAAATGCTTATCCTACTGCAATGGCGCAGAAAAGGGCTTTCGATAGGGTTGTAACAGAACTGACAAACTCAGGAATGTACACAGAATCTGACATGATGGGCGATGACTTTGCACCATCAAGTGGATTCAAAGAAGCAGAACAAGAAGAGCAAAGAAAAAAAACCAATGAACAGGCAATCGCTGAAGCTATAGCAGAGAACAAGGAGTATGAGAGTGATTGAGAACTTAAGAAGCTCGATGTTTAAGTCATACTGCATGGGACTTAGGACATCACGCAAAAAGCAATTAGAGTATGACAAGACATGTACACAGAAAAAGATTTGGGACACCAAGTACATCGACTGGGGCACAAAACACGAAGTCAATGGCGTAGCTAAATGGATTAAGTTGAATCGTAAAATGCCAAAATACATTCTTGATGAACAGGAAAGTTTCGTTATTCCAGGTTGGCATGATGGAATTGGATTATCAACAACGCCTGATGGATTGTCAGGAACATGTTTGATTGAGATTAAGTGTTCAGCTATGGGTAAAAACACCTATTCTGAGTTCCCTGAAGAGCATTTATGGCAGGTTTATGGTCAGCAGATGATAATGAGCCACCAAGGGCATGATATTGAGAAAACACATCTTGTAAATTGGACACCCAAGCACACTAAAATATGGGAGATTCAACGTAATCAAGATTATGAAGACTACATGGGTTCGCTTTTGAAAGATTATATTGAGGGTTTAGTGCATGATAAAAAGCTGACACCAAAGCCTGAAAAATACCAGGGCAAACATAAGATTGAATTAATTTATAACAATGGAGATACTAATGGCAAAATCTAAATATATAAATCTTTTCATTAACGAGAAGGTTTACGAAAACGAAACAGGAGCCTTTTATAATGTAATATCAGGCATAAAACAGACAGGAAAGACACCACCGCCTTTTCTATATAACAAGAAATACACACCCAAAGAGGACATTGTGTTAAAAGCAGGTAATGATTATGACATTTCTTTGTGGTTTAATGAGAGAGATGGAAAAAAAGATTCATCTATTGCAATCAAACCAGCAGTACCATACGAGAAGAAAGAGTCATATCAAAGTGATCCTGGCTACCAGGAGGTAAAACAAGCTGTTGATGGCTGGGAGTGATAAATGTCTACAGACAAAGAGTATAACAGAGAGTATTACTTGAAGAATAAGGAACAGAAACAGTCCAGGAACAGGGAAAACTATCTAAAAAATAGAGATTCTTTGTTGGAGTATGCTAAAAACAAGCGAGATAGTAGAACTGTCGATGATGTCGATAAAGACAAGCAAAGACAAAGAGAGTATTATTTAGCTAACAAGGAACGCATCAAACACAAAAGAAAAGAAGTTGCAGAGTCAAAGAAAGCAGAGATAGACAAGATGAAAGAAGAACTGAACAGGCTCAAGACTCAAGCCTGACCTCGGTAGCCTGGTTTTAGTTTAGTTTACTAGGCTACTTTTGTTTGCGAGTAGGTTTATTATGGCTAATTTTTCCTACTCGTTTTTCTTTTTTCTCTACCCCCCCCCTCATTTAGATCAATTTATCTTTTTTCATTCCCCCCCCCTACATTGTTGATTCTAAAGGGGTTTCGAGGCATGATGAATTATGATTTTTTCAAATTAAGAATAAATCTGATATAATAAATCAATGTTTAGAGAAAAAATAATTGTGTTGAAAAGACCTTCGGTCAAAAGTTATCGATAACCTAAACATAGGATATTAGAGCAAGATACACACATATCTATATTGCTCTTTTATCCGATTAACTAAACTAACAGAGGTAAAAATATGAGTAAAGTGAAATCATTATTATACAACGAAGACACAGGCACATATAACAGTCTTGATGACTCAGCATGTGTTTTATGTGGCGATTTAATTCACGACATTTATGACCAACACAACCCACAACCATTAGCAGAGGGTGTTTGTTGTACTAAATGTAATTATGAAAAAGTAATTCCAGCAAGACTGGAGGAGATTAAAAAAAATGCCTAACTGGTGCGAAAATAATCTTATCTTAGGGCATAAAGATGAAGACAGAATAAAGCTTGTAGAAAAAACTGTAAGAAATATTCTTGACACATCTTCTGATGACTTAAAAGAAGAACAAGGCTTGATGAACAGCTTTGTTCCTAGACCTTCGAAAGAAGTCCTGGGGGACAATGGCTGGTATGACTGGGAAATCAAGAACTGGGGTTGCAAGTGGGACATTTACGAACAATGGAATCACGACCCAAAACCATATTTTGATGAAGAGAAGAAATTGCATTGTATTGAGCTTGGCTTCGATAGTGCATGGAGTCCACCTATCGCTTTTTATACTACCATGGAAGAGAGAGGCTTTTATGTCCATGCAACATTTTTAGAAGCAGGTTGTGATTTTATTGGAAGATATACAGAAGGCGTTGATACAACCTATAGTCTTGATGATGTACCTAAAACTGATGAAGAACTTTATGAATATGTACAAAACTGGAGAGCAGAAGATTGAAAACAGAAAAAATAGAATACAGAACGCAAGAACAGTTTGATGAGATTGTTGATAGTGTAATAAATGGCAATTACTCACAGGCAGGACAGCTTACTGTTGAATATGGATTTGATGCTACTGACCTTAAAAACTTTGTAGACAATTCTGAATGGGTGCACAATCATAAATATTTCGATACAGAAGATTTATATTGGGTAATCGAAACAGCTACAACAATCAGAATGCAACAAAACTTTGATGAACTAGATAAACAAGGAGACTAAACAATGAGACAAGGTATATTTACATATAAAGATGGAACAAAAAAAGAAGACATATTATTTGCTTCAAAAGACACACACACAGGAACAGGAGGAACACACGGACAAGGAGATATTGTTATGGAATATGAAAAGCTTGTTGAAGTGTTGGGCGAGCCTCTGCACTCTGATGGTTATAAATCACAATGCGAGTGGGTAATAGAATTCAAACCAAAAAATTCACCCAATCAAATTGCAACTATTTATGACTGGAAACTAGGCAAACAATACCTAGGTGAAGAAGGAGATGATAAAGAAAATATCATGTATTGGAATGTAGGAGGATATAACAATATCGTGATTAAATATCTCACTTCTTTATTCATGCCCATGAACAAAAAATAAAACGCAACTCAAACCTATTGAGCCCTTATATTACTTATCCTATATAGGAAAACATAAAGAGTATAAGGGCTTTAAGTTATTCATTAAAAGATACACACACACAGAGATAATATACTCATACAGTAAACCCTCACGTCCTGTAGAATCTGATTTTTTATCTATTCCCCCCGTAAATACTGACATTCCAGGGGGCACGAGCTACCCACCCACCCACCACTTATTCTTTTTTTTTGCTATCCCCCAAAAAATACCTTGCTTTTTACAGCCAGGGACGTAGCCCACCCACCCAATCCCTATTTCTTTTTTTATATCCCCCCCCAACATTCCAGGGATCTAATAAGAACACACAAATTAAGGTGTTTGCTTTTCTTGATTAATTTGATATTATTAACACATGGCATGTGCCATATAAACTAAACAATAGAGGTTAATTATGAAACCAATAAGAGTAGTAGAAATGGATTTTCAACTTAATCAGATACAGTCAAGGTTTAACAACCGTTCTGAAAAAGTTGAGTTCATGTATAACAAAGACCTTCAAGCTAGGGTTGAGCGTGTTCTTCCAAAGTTCAAAAAAGCACTTGGACTAAATAAGGACATTACTGAGTTAGAAGTAGAAAGAAAGAAACATCTTGACTTGATACACGGACACACAAGACAGGTTGAAGATTCTGAAACAG
>Ga0209634_1000331_pt1 | contig 36224 bp, 28 predicted proteins | sample LinPmetageLP40_FD_184043 | JGI IMG/M metagenome (GOLD analysis project Ga0209634, IMG submission 184043) | Marine viral communities from the Pacific Ocean - LP-40 (SPAdes) (version 2) | ecosystem: Environmental > Aquatic > Marine > Oceanic | place: Pacific Ocean | collected 2010-08-26 | reverse complement strand
ACTAGCTATAATAATAGAAAACAATATTGTAAAATATTAAAATCAAAAGAATTAAATATTAAAGAACTTATCCAAAAATGTAAAAACTAAAATATAATATAATATATATATATATATATATATATAATGAAGTAAAAAATATAATGAAATCAGATAATGAAAATGCTTTATTTGTTACTCATCAAGGAGTATTAAGAACATTATGTTATAATTTAACAAAAGATAAGAAAACAGGAGAAAATAGATTTAAAAATTGCTCTCTATTAAAAATAGATTCTGAAAATGGTACTATTACATTAGAATATGATAATAAATCAACTGGACTTAATGAAGGTAAAGAAAGTCGCCCAGAATGGCAAATTCAAATTTTTAATTCACATATTATAAATTATAATGAAATAAAACAACTGGTTATTGATATTTTTAATATTAATAATACTGGTTATAAATATATTTATTTAGTAAGACACGCCCAAGGTACTCATAATCTTAATACATTTTTTGATAAATTAAAAAAAACATTTTCTATAGATCCAAAATTAACAGACGAGGGAAGAGAACAAGCATTTAATTTAGGTAAATTTATAGAAAACACATCTTCATTAAATGAATTAAAAGAAAGTATTATAAATAGTAAAGTAGATTATTTTGTTTCTATATTAGGAAGAACGTGGGAAACATTATCATATATTTTAAAAGCTATATTTAAAGAAACACCTACGAATATAGAACCTGTTATATCATTAGGTCTTTCTGAATTTTCTTATAATGAAAATAAAAAACCATTAAAATGTGATAGTAAGAAAGCACATAGGTCTCTAATAGGTAGAGAAAATAAAAGTAAATGTATGCGTTATATTACTGGTAAAGAACCGACAGGACAATGTCTAGAACGAACTTATGAAACAATAACTATTAAACCAAATTATAAATTATATAATTGTTCAGAAGCATCAGATATAATTGACCCAAATAGTGTTTCATTTACAATTGGTGCTGTTATGGCTTCTATAAAACTTGGATTTTTATATAGACAATTACAATATAAAACAATTAAATCACAAGAAACTAAAATATATGAAAGTATAAAAAATGCTGGATATTATAAAAAACGAAAAAAATCTAAACGAAAAAAATCTAAACGAAAAACAACTAAACGAAAAACAACAAAAAGAAAAACATCAAAACGAAAAACATCTAAACGAAAAACATCAAAACGAAAAACATCTAAACGAAAAACAACTAAACGAAAAACATAAAATGTAAAAATAAAATATTATATATATATAATGAAGAATAATAATAATAATAAAATTGCTTTATTTGTCACTCATCAAGGTATTTTAAGATTATTATGTGCTCAATTAATGAATGATTTAGAATATGGCAAGAATAAATTTTTTAATTGTGCGTTAATAAAAATAAATACACAAACTGGAAAAATATCTTTAGTATATAATGAAAATAACAAAAAAAAATCACATTGGAAAATAAATACTGAAAATCCAAAATTACATTTTGATACAGTAATGTCACAAACACATACCATTATTAAAACGGAATTAAAGAAAACTGACTATAATATAATATATTTCGCAAGACATGCGGAAGGAACACATAATAATGTTAATTTTATTAAAATGTCTAGAACTATAAATCCTATATTAACAACTAATGGAAGAAATCAAGCATATAATTTAGGAGCATTTATAAAAAATAATGAACAAGAATTATATAATAATATAATTAATAATAAAGTTAATTATTTTGTATCTATCTTAGGGAGAACGTGGGAGACACTAGGAAATATTTTAATGGGAATGAATTATAATAAAGTGGTAAAACCTATTATAACACCCGGACTTTCAGAAATTGTATATGATGTTGTTGTAAAGTGGACAAAATTAAATAAAGTCTTACTTAAATGTGATACTGAAAAAGCTATTATATATGGTAAAGAAAATACATCACCTTGTATGAAAATATTGAAGCAAAATAAAACTGAAATTTGTAAGATACCAAAAACCATGTTTTGTTGTGAAATAGAATATAAAAATAATAAAAATAAAATAAAAATCAAACCAAACTATAAATTTTATAATGAAATAAGTTGTGAGGAATCAAGTAAGGATTCTATTTTAGTTGCAAACAGTGTCTTAAAAACAATTAGAAATTATTTATTGGAAAGTAAAAAAAAAAGAAAATTAACGAAAAAACAAACATCTAAACGAAAAACAACTAAACGAAAAACATCAAAACGAAAAACAACTAAACGAACAACAACTAAACGAAAAACAACTTAATTATTATTTAAAGCTATTGATTTTAATTTTTTTAATTGTTCCTTTGTTATTTTTTTGGAAGAACCTTTTTTTTTCTTTTTTGGTGTAGTTCCTTTTTTACCTATACTTGTGCCTTTACCTTTATCCTTTTTTACAGATGGTTTCTTTTTAACAGATTTAGTTTTCTTTTTCCCTTTTTTTGCTGATTTTTTAATTGGTTTTTTAGTGAATAATCTAGAATTAGCATTATTATTATTATTAATCATAACAATTGGTTTAATTTTTTTAACATTAATAGTACTGTTGTTATTATTATTGTTATTGTTATTGTTATGACTTGTATTGATTGATTGATTATATAATGTTGACAATTTTTTTAAGTTTTTAATATGCTTTTGTCTTACTGGTTTCCTATGTGAATTAGAATGTGAACCGTGTTTAACATTCATTCTACTGAAACTATGTTGATATTTTCCATCTTTTGAACGACATTTATATTCAACCTTAAAATTATCTTTTACATTTAATTTATCGTCTACTTTCATAATATCATTCAAACGCACTTTTTTCTTTAAAGTACGTACTTTATTTGTTTTTAAATTCGTTGTTTTAAACTCACATTCCACTATTGGATTATGATTGCTATGATTGTTATAATTGCTATGATTGCTATGATTGTTATAATTGCTATGATTGTTATGATTGCTATGATTGCTATGATTGTTATGATTGCTATGTCTAGAATGGCTTAATTTACGTGGAGGATTGGTAAGATTAAACTTATCTAAAGAAATTGTGCTGTATATAGAAGATGATTTACCTTGTTGTTTACCTCTTTGTTGTCTAGCAATTGTATTTAAATTTACTTTTTTACAACTACCAGAATTAGGACGCATTAAACTACCAAACATTTTTATATTTAAAATTATAAGTTATATATTTATATATAAATTAGATATATTTTAATCTAGAATTAAAAAATATAAAAAATTTAAAAAAATTATAATTATAAATCAAATAATGTATTATTCAGAATAACTATCAACTATATAATCGTCAATACAAGTTTGAGGACCATATTCGTCATCTGATTTAGAGGTGTAGTCTCGGTCTATTTCCATTTTAGAATAAATGTCTTTAATACTGAATAGATTGTTTTTATATTTAGCTAATGTATATAATTTTTGAGTTTTATTAAATGTTTCTTCATAATCAAAATAACTACTTCCTCCTCCATATTTGAAAAAGAATTTATTCCGTGTTTTATCTATACTTAATGTAATAACGTGTCCCATACCTATATATTTAGTAGCTATATCGAAATAATATAATGTTTTATCTAATTTAGTAATATCTTCAGCATCTATAAACCTGAAATAACCATACAAAAACTCACTTCCTTCTTTCTTATATGATTTCACCATATCATTATAGGAAAGCAAAACACCCAAATCATTCATATCATCTAGATTATATTTTAATTCAATAATATAGGATAAGATTTCTGTTGGTAATTTAGGTAATCTATTTCTAGTTTGTACCAACTTAAGTTGTTCAATGAAAATCTTACTGTCTTTAAACGTGTGTTTTAGTTCTGAATATAAAATAGGGACATCTTTATTATATGAAACAACGTTGTGTATCATCTTATCTATTTCGTTTAAGTTATAATAGGGTTTTAATTCTCGTTTATCATCTCTAGGCATTTTAAATATGATACTTAAATGGAATGAATTTACAATCAAATTCTTGAAATGAAAAATGTAAAACTTAATTAATATAATGTAAAACTTTATTTAAATAAAAAAGAAATTATGTTTTAAATTTTATTTTCTATTTTTCCTTTTTGTTTTTTTCCTTTTTTTTGTTGTAGATTTAGATTTCTTTCTTTTTGTTTTTTTACTAGATGCTTTTCTCTTTTTTGTTTTCTTTGATTGTTTCCTAAGATGCTTCCTAGATTTCCCCTTACGACCACCACCTGCGCTTGAGGAGTGTTCTTGTGGTTCTGCTGCTGGTTCTGCTGGTGCTGCTGGTTCTGCTGCTGCGGCTTCTTGATTATATTCTTGAAATTCAACAGTTTCAGCAAATCTAACAGCTTTTGCTTTTTGTTCGGTTACAAAAGTATTCAAATCATTTTCTACTCTTGCTACTTCAGTGGATTCTGCTAATACTTCGCTTATATAACTATTATAATTATCTTTTATATTTTCATTCATTGTAATAATATCTTGATTAATTTGATTTATATTTTTATCGGTTTGTACTATTTTTTCTCCTGTTAAATTACATTTTTGTGTTGATGATTCTATTAATTTTTTTGTTTTTTCTAAATCTAGTTTTTGTTTTTTTAATGCTTCTTGTATTTTTTTTTTATTTTTTTTTCTTTCTTTTACAAGAACATCTAGTTGTTGAGTACCATAGTCTAACATACCTAAATGTAATTCTAATTCTTTTTCATTTTTTTTTAATGTTAATTCTAATTTATTTCTATATTCTATTTGTTTTAGTTCTGCTTCATGATATTCATTTAATACTATATTTATTTTTGTATTAAAATTATCAGTAAATGTTTGAAACTTTTTTATATTTTCTCTGCCAATTTCTTCTAATTTATCATTTTGTATTTTTTTCAATTCATTTTCATATTTTGTTTTATCTAAATTATTCTGTTTAATTTCAAGTTTTGTTTTTTGTTTCCCTTCATTTGCGATTTGTTCAATCTCTGTTTTATATTGCTTTTCATTTGTTTTCATTAAAGCCATTAGTGTTGTTTGAAAATTTGTAGTATCTTCCATTGATGTTTCTATTTCTTCCCTCATAGTATTATAATATCTTTCATTAGCTTTTTTCCTAATAAGTATATTTCTTTCTTTTTCTTCTATTTTTTTGGTTAATGTATCTCTAAAATATATATTTCTTTCCCTATTCATATTTCTTACTAACTTTTCTGTTCCTGCGAATATTTGTTTGACACTAGGTCCAAATAAATATATTTTTTTTCCTATTAATATTACATAAATATCACCTGCATCCATTTGATGTCGATAATATTTATATAACTTAGAATCTAAATTAAATCTTGAATCACAAATATTACTTTGATATTTTTCATTAAACTTTAATATTCTAGCGGCGTCTAATTCATACTTTTCTTCATTACTAGAATATGTTTTTTGTATATAACGTATTCTATGTATATCATATATATCTCTATCTCTATCTCTATATTTTTTGCTAGGTCTTAAAACAAAAGTTGTTAAATATTCTTGTAACTCTTCTGTTTTTTTTTCAAATTCGCCAAGTCTACTACTAGTTGAACATTTTAATTCATAATAATTTAATTTGCTCATTATATCATCATTAGAAATACTTATTTCAATAGCTTCATTACCATGAGTTTCTTGTTCTATTAATTGTTTTGCCAATGCATAATAAGATATTTGCTTTCTTTTTTTTTGTTTGTGTAAAGTTTCTGTTCCTTCAGGTATATGTATATCCCCTGTCTTTATTTTTCTAACACTTTCTACACTCTCACCAAAAATTCTACTATCTACTTCCTTTATTGCTTTTGAATAATCTAGATGTTTTTTACAATTAAATATTATGCGTGTTCCACTTTTATTTATATATTCCATTTTTATAGTCCTCATATTTTCCTTTATAAATTTTTTTAATGCATTTTTTTTATCCTCATCTTTTTGTATTTTCATTTCTGCTTTCATTTTTTGTATACTAGGATCATTTTCAGCTTCTTTTTGTATTTCTTCTATGGTTGGTGTTTTTAAAGTATTTTGTGCTTGTATTGCCGTTTCTAAAAGTTGTTCTTTCAACCTTGATAACTCTGATCCTTTTTTTGTTTGTATTTCGTTTAATCGGGTTTGTATACTTTCTGCTGCTTCTGTAGACATAATCTTATTATCTTATTATGGAATTATTATTTGATATTTAATTATTTATAATTTATAATATTACTGAAGAAAAAAATATAAAAATATAAAAAAATTAACTAATTAATGAATTATTTTTTATTCAAAGGTAGTTATGTTTATTATCCCAAAAGTCGCCATTTGCTTCTTTGTCCATATAATTATAGCCACATCTTTGTAAGTAATCAACATCTCTAATTACTAAACGAGAAGGAGAACCACCACGAACCCAACCATCTTCTGCGACTTCTTCGACTAAGTGTTCGGGGTTTTGAATGTTTTTATCTAAATGTGGAACCAAAGGAACCATAACACGGTCTAACGTAGATGCACCAGATAAAACATTACAAGGTCTAGTAGTAACTGTATCTTCACCAGGAAGTAATCTGCTTTCAATATTCATATCACCCATTCCACGACCCTTGTAAGGAGCACCTCCAGTGGGTCTATGGAATAATTGTACGGGACATTTTGGATTTTCCCTAGTTTCACCAAATCTCATATCAGTATCTTCATCAACAATTTCATTTGGTGCTCTAAAACCATTTTTAAAGGTAATCATATGGTTATTTGTAGCTATATCCATAGAGTTTTTAATGGAAGTATCACAATCAAAATGATTAGCGACTTGGTAATTACCAGGACCTTTACTTTGACCAGTATGAACGTCTAAATAACAAGTTTCGTCGTGAGTTTTTGTTTTAACATTAACTTTAAAAGGAGTGGCATTGCCAAACGTAGTACAGTTTCGTTGTTCATTAAGAAGAGTGTTATTTTTGTCATAGTTTATTTCATTAGTACTCATATTTACGATTTAATATTTGAAAGTAATAAAATTAATTAAAATTATAAGTATATATATATTAAATATATTAATAGAAATTATTTTAGACAAATAATAATTAATTCGTATAAAAAAAAAAAAATAAATAATATATCATTTTAATTAAATAATGACCACAATTGATTTAGATTTCGAAATAATAAATAAATCACATGAAACTGATTTACTTAATTCTATTCAAGATATTTTAAATGTTAAAAATGTAAAACTTAATAATCCATTAATAAATGATTATATATTTAAAGTGTTTAAAAATAAAATAGAATATAACGAGCTTTATATCCCAAAAGATGAAATACAACAATCACGTCCTAATTCTCCTAAAAGACCAAATTCTCCAATACATAATTTACACGACATAAATAATTCAGATTTAGATAATATTAAAACAGAAGAACATTTAAACAAATGTATAAAAAAAATAAATAGTGGTAATACGTCACTTGATTGTAATTTAAGTTCTAATAACTCAGCTAATTCTTGTAATAATGATAATGATAGTGATAATGATAGTGATAGTGATAATGATAGTGATATATCAACTTCTAGTATAAATAGTGATAGTAGTATAACTATGTTACTTAATAATAAAAAGAAAAAAGAAGATATTCAGAAATTATTCAATAAACATAATTATAATATATTAACTAAATATAAATTAGAAAAACTAAATAATGTGGTTAAAGAATTTGATGATACTAATAATATTGTATGTGATTTAGATTTAAATTCTTTAACAACCCAACAAAAAAATACTTTTATTAAAATATCGCCTCTAGTTGAACCCGTACATTATATTAAAACATATCTTCCATCAAGTTCACTAAATAATAATAATAATAATAATAATAATAATAATCATCTCATACCTGATATTAATACTCTATCTCTTGTAAAAAAAATTAATTCAAAATATAATTCATGTTATGTTGAGGCATTTATGGGATTATTATTAAATAAATTAGTAGAAACAAATATTTGTATTGGATATCCACATTTTTATGGATGTTTTACTGGAATAAAAGAAAATATACATTTTGATATCAGTGAGGATTACGATGATATAAAACACAAATCTTGGTTTAAAAATAAAGAACATTCAACCCTTTTTACTAAAAAAACTATATATGAAGAAGAAACCAGTGATGAAGAAGAAAATAATGATGATGAAGACACAAATAACGATGGTGAAAACAATGAAGAGAAAACAAATAATAAAGAAGAGATTATTGATGAAACACAAACTGATAAAGATATTGAAGAAATATTAGATTTAAAAGATTTAGATATACTAGATGAAGTATTAGATATTGATATTTCACCTGAAGAATTAGAACTAAATTTAAATAATAAATCCAAAAAATCATCATCACTTAAATCCAATTATTCATCATCATCTACATATTCTATTCATTCAAACAATTCAGCAAATTCTTATACTATTGATAATATTTCCGAATGTAGTGATATTGATTTTAGAGATAAAATAGATGTTGTTGAATTTCCACAATTTCCAATTAACGCAAGTATTATGGAAAAATTTGAATTTACACTTGATGAACTTTTGGATGATATGGATTATGAAATATGTGAAGATGAATGGCTCTCTATATTATTTCAAATAATATATAATCTTATGGTAGCACAAAAATATTATAAAATGTGTCATAACGACCTTCATTCAAGTAATATTATGTTTGAAAATACAAATATTACTTATCTTTACTATACTATTAATAGTAAGCATTATAAAATCAAAACATATGGTAAAATATTAAAAATAATAGATTTTGGTAGAGCAAGTTTTTACTATAATAATGAATGGTTTATAAGTGATGTATTTAGTGCTGAAGGGGATGCTGAGGGACAAATTGAATATCCTACCTCTTCATACTTTAATCCAGAAAAATCACATAATTCTATTAATTATAGTTTTGATCTAGTAAGATTAGCAACAACAATTTATGAAAGATTTGATGATAATAAAAAAATACGAAAATTCCTTAATAAATGGATGAAAGATGATTATAATGAAAATGTAATTAATCTGGATGATGATTTTAGCCTTTATATTCATATTTCTAAATATTGTCATAATGCTAAACCTAGTAAAGTAATTTGTGATCCCATTTTTAATATATTCACAATTAATAAACTTCCTTTAAAATCATCTTTAACTGAAAAAGAACTAGAACATATTTTTACATATTAAATAATATTTTTCCGACTTTTTTAATTTAATGTTTTTTTAATAATTAAAATGTAGTATTTTATTTAACCCAATTTAAATAATAGAATTTTTAATTTAATTTAATTATAATGATTAGTACTATTATTTGTTCATTAGTTATAACCCATTATACATTTACATACTTAAAGTACATTAAAGATTATCATTATAAAGATGCTAAAACTATTATAAATGTGGCTCATTCATCTATAATATCACTAGGATGTTTTTTATATTTAAATAATATAATTAATTTGAGTACAATATTATTAAATTATTATACTATAGTTGGGTTTTTTATATTTGATATATATTATATTTTACGCTATAATATACAAAATGAATTACTTATTAAAATTATTCATCATAGTATTTCAATAGGTGGTCTTTACTGTATTCTTTATGATAATAGTACTAGTTATATTGTATCTAAATTATATTTAACTGAAATAGTTAATATTCCTTTAGAAGTTAGATACGTATGTATAAGATATAATACTAATAAAAATCACTATAAAGATATAGCAAAAATATCTATATATTTATTATTTTTAGTAACAAGAATTATTTATCCCGTACCAGATTGTATTTTTATTTGTAAAGAAAAACCATTATTTTATTGTATAAATTATATTTTTATTTATACATTATGGTGTTATTGGTTTATTATAATAAATTTGACAGTTTATAAAAAAATTAAATTATATTATCAAACTAACACATTAAAAGGAACAAATTAAAAGTTTTAAAATTTTTATTTTAAAATAATATAGTAGTAAATAGTAATATAAAGTTAATTATTAATAATAATTAATAATAATTAATAATAATATTAATAATAATTAATAATAATATTAATAGTAATAAAATAGAAAAAAAAATACAAAATGCCCGGTGGTATAATGCAGCTATCCGCATATGGTGGACAAGATTATTATTTAACAAGTAATCCACAAATTTCATTTTTTAAAAATGTTTATAGAAGACATACTAATTTTTCAATGGAAATGATTGAAATAGAACCAAAAACATCTAATATTACTTTAAAAGAATCCGATGAAACAAAAATAGAATTTGTTATAGAACGTAATGCTGATTTAATAAAAGAAGTTTATTTTGTATTTACACTTCCTGATATATATTCCGATAATACAAGTAAAGATTATAAATTTCAATGGATAGATAGAATTGGAGAATATATTATTAAAGAAGCAACTTTTAATATTGAATCGCGAGAAATAGATAAATTATATCCTGAATGGATGCATATTTGGAATGAACTTACGTGTGATGAAGCCAAAAAAAGTGGGTATAATAAAATGACAGGTAATATTACAGACCTTACTAATCCAATTAAAAGTGATGGTTCAACTTACCCATTTGATAATAGTAAAATAAGACAAAGTATTAAATCTAGAAAAATATATGTCCCTCTTCCATTTTGGTTTACTTACTGTCTAGGAAGTGCTCTTCCAATCATAGCTTTACAAACGGTTGAATGTAAAATCAATGTTACATTAAGACCATTTAATGAATTATATACTGTAATTCATAGTTCTTTAAGAAAAAAACCACCGTCCGCTACTTATAATTTAGGTATATTTTCTAGCAGTGGTGAAACTATTTCAACATTAGACATATCACCATCAATAGAATTAAATTATATATTTTTAGATAATGATGAAAGAAAGCGTTTTGCGGCAGCAGAACACGAATATTTAGTAAATACAGTACAAAAAGTACAAGATACTATTACACCATCAACTACAGCAGAAGGGGATACGAATGTAATAGATTTAAAAATACAACATCCAGTATCTAACTTGATGTGGATATTACGCCGCACAGATTTTAAAGCTAGAAATCAGTTTTATAATTTCACGAATTGGCCAGATAATACAATAGACCCGGTTATAAACCCTACTGATTATGATGAATTTGCGACTGAAGCTACTTTTGATTCTAGTAATATTAATTCTTTAAAATACAAGGATATACTTAAATCAGCATCACTTAAGTTTGATGGAGTTGCTAGATTTAAAACAAAAACCATGGAAATGTTTTCCCTAGTAAATAATTTTCAACATATGAAAAGAATGCCAGAAGATGGAATTTATGTTTATTCTTTTAATTTAAATCAAGATATAACTAAACATCAACCAAGCGGTGCATGTAATTTTTCTCGTATTACTAACGCTCAACTTGAATTAACAACAATACCAAAAGAAGATTCCGATTCTAATTATGAATATGATATAATCATATTTGCTCTTAATTTTAATGTATTACGAATAATTGGTGGTATGGGTGATTTGGAATTTTCCAATTAATATATTATATTTGTGTGTTTTTTGTTTTTATTTTAATATTAAATTATAATTATTAAATTATAATTATTAAATTATAATTATTTGATTATAAATTATATATATTATTAATAATAAAGTAAAATTTAAAATGGTAAAAAGTGAAGAAGAAAATAGAGAAGATTTTAATGTTCTCAAAGATATGAAAACTGGTAATTTAGAACTATCAGCAGAAGACCATATTATTAAATTCATAACTAATATTTTTATTATGGGGGGTGTATTATTTCTATTAATGATAAATTTTGTTTCTCTCTCTTGTTGTTTAACAATTAATAAAGATGTAAAAATGTCTGGTAAAATATTTGGTGCATTATTCGCATTTTTATTTGGTTTCATATATTTTACAGTATTTATATTAGGAAATCACATAAAGAGACAAAATAAAACAATTAATTTTGATTCAAATAATTTATTTCCTTTCTAGATATATTTTTTTTCTAATCATTAAGTATAGGGAATTTAAACTTTTATTTTAAAAGATATATTCTGACAGATATATTTTTATAAATATATTTGATTACTTAAAACTAAAAACTATATAACTATAAATATGATAGAAATGAATATATTAGCTCACGAAATTATAAATCCATTAAACATTATAGTTGGCTGTGCTGAACTTTCTAAAGTAGAGGCTGACCAATTAAAGAACAATAAAATTGCTTCCTATTTAAATACAATTGTATCTCAAAGTATGAAGTGTTGTCAATTATTAGAACAACAAATTAAAGAACAACACGAAAATATGAATATAGGTCATTTAGATTTATCTGCTTTATTAATTATAATGATTAATAGTTTAAATGACCACCCATTTGTGGTATCTAGTAAGAAAAAATTTATATTAGAAAAAGACACATCCAAAACATATGATATAACCATTTTAAATGAAAATAAATGTTATCTCAAAATAGTAATTAATAATATGTTAATGAATGCGGTAAAACACTCTAGTTGTGAAAATGGTAATATTACTATTTCTATAAACCATCTCCATCAAAACAAACTAGAGTTGCGAATAGTAAATTGTATAGATATTGAATCTAAAAATGCCACACAACAACCCGAGGAACACTATTTCACTAAAAGTCATTTCTTGGGATTGAATATCATTGATAGTTTAGTCAAAAAAATAAACGCCGACTGGAATATGATACAAGACGATAATAGTATCATCACATCACTTATTATATGATGTTTTATGCTTTTTTTTACTTATTATTTATTTTTAATTATTTTTTATCTTTTTATATATTATAATTATAAATACTTTAATTAATATTTTAATTTAATCTTCTAATTATTTATTTGTTTATTAATAATGATTAGTAAGAAATCTAAAAAAAGAAAGGTTGTATCCCGTAAAACAACCAAAAAACGTCCTCTTATGAAGAAAAAACCAGTTCGTAAGATGAGCAAAAAGCGTCGTGTAGTGAAGAAAAGCAGTTCTCGTAAGAAGAGTAAAAAGCGTCCAGTAATGAAGAAAAGAAGCACTCGTAAGAAAGGAAACTATTTAATTATGAAGGGAGGTGTAGTGACGTTGCTATGTCAGGATAAACCATATAATATTAATAATACTGATAATATTGAATTTAATAGTTTGTATTTTACAGAAAGAATAGAAATAGAAAAAATGTTAAATAATGATTTTAAAAATTCTAAAACTAATAAAACATTACCTTTTATAGGTTCTGGATCATTTAATGATACTTGCGATTTGGGAAAATATAAAGGTAAAGCAAGAAAAATCCCTAAAGATAAAGACTATGTAATGAAATTTGTAAAATCTGGTAAAGATGAAAAAATAGATGTTGAAGAAATAGATGGAGAAATAGAGGGTAGAGAAATGCATATGAAAATATCTACCCTATTATTAAAGAAGGACAGTAAAAATTTTAGTATAGTACCAGATATTTTACTATTTTCTAAAAAAGAACCCGTATATAGTATTGAAGAAAAGGGTAGTATAGATTTAACAGAATATTTAGGTACTGCAGCAAAAACGATAAAATTATACAATATTTTAGAAATGATAGAAGCTGTTTACTTTTTAAATAATAACAATATAGTTCATAGAGATATAAAACCAGATAACTTTTTAGTGTTTATTAGAGGTGGTAATCAAACAATTAAAATAATTGACTTTGGTATGGCTATGGAACTAAAAGTGGACACTCCGGGCTCAAAAGAGATTATGAATAATGTTGCCTATAAACCAGCTGGAGGAACACCTGGATATGCTCCATTAGAACAAGTTCTACCTTCTTTTAATGAAAGTGAATTAACATTTACACAATTTAAAAAAAGAGATGTTTATAGTCTTGCAGCGTCAATTAAACATATAATTCCATATATAGATGAGGTGGAATCCAATACAGATCTAAATGTTAAGTTAAGAGCCTACCTTACTAACATACTATACCCCATAAGTATGAGTGAGTATAAGACGTTTACAAAAAAATTTGGCGGGGAAGAAAAATATAATGTGAACACGTCAATTGCTAACATATCTTTTATGGCTAGTAAGTATAAAAATACTGATCAGGAAAGTTTTGTAACTAATATTGAGGAAAGACCAAATATCAATGATTTCTTTAATATAATGAAACTAATTTATAAAGGTTTGGAAAAGAAAGCTTATGTCGAAGCAAAACAAATATGCGTACAATTGAGACCTACTGGACGTTGTAAGAAAGAATCTATAAAAAGTCATATAAGGTGTGAAGATCATACTTGTTCTTTCGCGGGATGTTTAAAAGTAAAATCTTCAAAAGTAAATTTTTGTAAAACACATCAATCAGGATTACAAACTGTACGGCCACTAAGGGGACTATCTGAAAAGGAAAAAAAAGCACTAGCACAAGCAAAAGCACGATATCTAGCATTCGAACTATACAAAGAAGAAAAACAAAAAGCACCAGATGTAGTAGTATAAGAATCACACGGACTACTCGAAAGGGATGTATTAGAATCCCCTGAAAAAAGGTGGTTTTTTGGAAGAAAATAATTAACTACATAATATAATTAATAATACTCTTTACTATAGTATTTTTAATTTATAATCTTTTTATCTTTTTATCTTTTTATCTTTTTAAATCTTTTTATCTTTTTATATATTATAATTATAAATATGTCTTCAAAGAAAACAAAAAAAACCAAAACAACAAAAACCAAAACTAAATCTAAAACAACAAATACTAAATCTAAAACTAAAAAAGAGAATTTGTTTCTAGTGACGTCTCGTTTGAATGTTCCACAGCGTAAATATTGTAAATGTTTAATGAGTGTTCGTAAAACACAGAAAAATCCATATCCCATTTGTATTCATTCACTTCGTAAATCAAATCTAGTGAATTATACACTCAAATCCACTAAAAACGCAAAAACCCAATTTAATCCATCTCGGACAAATTGTATTCTTAATTATGACCTCGAAAAATTCACACTAGAAGACGTTCAACTTCTAGCAAAAGAACGCAAAATACCAATAACATATCTTGATAAAAAAAAGAAACGAAAACCATATCAAAAAAACACATTAATCAATAAATTAGTAACCAATTACCTCAAAAATAAAACACAACCCAAAACCACCAAAAAACAAACTAAAAAATCATAAATCATCACATACACTAATGCGGTTTCTTCTTTGTCGTAAATAATTATCTTTTGGTTTTTTTTTAACTTTAACAGAATTCCCATAATTTCTTTTTCTAGTCATATTATTTACAAAAAAAGAACTGCAACATCCAGCATCTAATAATAATAGAATCCATAAAACAAGTATTAAACAATAAGATATAGACACAGAACAGCTAATAACAATTTTGGGATAAGTATATAATTCAAATAACCGTATTTCCATAAAAGCAGTTTTATTGTTTTCTATGAATGTCTTACCAAACATAAAATATATAAAATTCATTATTAATTCTGCCCCCATTAATAAGTAAATGAAAAATTTAGGACTTGATACGTCTAGTAGTTTTTTTTCAATTATTCGGTATCTTTCATTTGTATATATATCTATACTATTATTACCACAATTAGCTTCAATTAGCAATTCTGCTGTTTTAAATATAAAATAAATTACAACTGGAAAATAAAATGCATTTATCCACACTAAATAATTATATATGAATTTATTTTGAATTATAGTATCATATTCTACTATATTTAATTCTATTCCAACAATTATTAAATATAAATAAAAAATAATTATTCCGATATATATCGAAAGTTGAATACTCATTTTAATTCAATTAATTATATCATCTTAAATATTTATTAAATCATATAACATCTTCATTATAAAGTCAGATGTATTTTTATATTTAAGTTAATAATAATAATATATTATTTTTCTTATTATTTTTATATATATGGTAATTATAAATTACTAGATATTAATTTATAAAAATAAATTTATAAATCTAATTATAAAAATATAAATATAAATTAAAATATAAATTAAATAAAATGGATGATTTTATGAAAACACAAATAGATACACTTAATAATATTAAATGTAGAAAAAACTATGATTGTGATAGTCAAAGATATATGATTATAACTAAAATTAATAATATGAAGCAAAATTTAGAAGAATTAAAGAGAGTAGAAGACAGATTAAGTGATTTAGGTAATTATTTAAATAATAATGAAAAAACTTTGAAAATTATGAGAGATGAAACTAAAAATAGCAATGATTCTTTAAATGACCAAACAAATCATTTTTCTGTTGAAAATTATCAATTAGATGAATTAAATAATAATAAAAACGTTATTGATAAAAAAATGGATTTATATTTAACCCAATTAAAAAAAATGTTTTATATAATATGTGCGTTAACATTTATATATTTTATTTTAATATCATTTAATCCTAAAGATAAATAATGTTTTATTCTGCCTCCGATTCAGAATCATTTAATTCTTCTTCGACATCGTCATCGTCTTCATAGTCTTCAATAACAGCCCAATCTTTCCAATATTTATTATTACCTTTTAGTTTACCAATAACACGCGTCATTTCAGTAATGAAAACATTTCTCGTAATTTTACCGATTTTATGATTACATTGGTCAGTATATTGTTTAAACGAATTAAATCCATCACCAATAGTAAGACGTTCTCCTGCTGTTTTAATAAGACTATCTTTCTTAAAACCTTCATAAATATTATATCCACTTTTATAATCATCAATTGCGTTTTGAACAATTGATGGAAGAGGAATTTTAAACTCATTCTCTTTTAATTTTTTATATCTTATAATTAATTCATTAAGGAATACTTCTTTCCAATTCGCAAATTTAGTTTTAATACTATAATCCTTTATGAAATGATTTTTATATTTTGTAGGATTTTCAAGCCTTGCGTCGCCGTAATCACAAAACTTCGAAACATAAGGAGCCACACGAATTCTACGCCACGTACCTTCATCAGTAGAACCAATTTCTGGTTTATCATTACAATTGAAGAATAACATATATTGGGGTGTGAATGTTTTTTGTGGTTTATGAAGTTCTCGACAACTTAATTGAGTACCACTAACAGCTTCTTTCATAACACCCGTTTTAATACTTTCACCTTCATCAGGTTCTTCTGTACATACAATTCTTTTACCAAGTAATACTGCTACAGCAGGAGATGCTGTATTAGCATCACTTCTACTTTTAGTTAATAATGCTGGACTAGCAACACAATAATAATCACCAAAAACTTCTGATAGTAATTCAAAATTAACACTTTTACCATTACTACCACTACCAGAACAAACATTAAAAGTCTGAATATATGTTTTTCCACTTAAAGACATAGCCCAAATATTCATCATATATTCTTTCATATCTGGATTAGGAAAAATTTTATCTAAGAAATCATTTAATTCAGAATCATACTTTTGATATTCCGGGTCACTAAATCGTACTTCATCTATAATATAATTATTTTTACTAGAAATGGAAATCATATCATCTGGTACTCCATCTCTAAAAATACAAGTTTCTAAATCAAAAATACCATTATTACAATGAAATACATTAGGATTACTATCTAATAATTTATAAAAGTCTGGGTCATAAAATTCTGTTGCTAATTCTTTAACTAATGTTGTTCTTTTTGTAGAATTTTCAAGATAATTTACAAGTTTTTTTGCTATATCAATACTATCATCTAAATCACTTTGGTTTAATTTCAATTCTTGAACGGTTTTACGTCCCTTCTCTAGTGTGGATATATTGTCACTTAATTCATCAGTATTCGAATTAAGTAAGTCATCCATTGAAGAAATTGGATTATGTTCTTGTGTTGATTCGAATGAATTAATTCGATTAATCTCATCTTTGATTGATTTAATATTTTCCCTACAATTTTTGTAAAATTTTATGAATATGGCTAATATCGTATTTTTAAGATACAATTTAATTTTATTTCCTTCAGTATCAACAACCCATTTGTGATTTTCATAATAATACCATTGTCCATTTTCAATAGAAACGAAATTAATATGACTTTCATTGTCTATTATTTTTTTAATTTCTTTTGAAAGTGTTGAATCTCCTATTTTTTCCTTATAAATAGGTTGTTTAAACACAGTAATAATACCATTTAATATTTCTAATGAGATTAATTCAGATATTTTAATATATAGTTTTTTATTATCTAAAAAAGCGAGTTCTTTTAAATATTTAATATTAAATTGATATTTATTATTAATATAATTCCGTTCAAATAAGCGCCATATTTTTTTACATCCTTCTAGGTCGAATTTTACAGATTTCCTACTAAATTCCACAAAAGCAAAAAATCCCTTATTCCAATCAATATTATATAAAGCTTGACCTATTTTCCACCAATCATCATAATTTGTGGATCTATTATCATCTATACAAGACAATAATTTATTAAGAAAGTCTAATGTTATAGATGTAGACTCTGGTTTTTTGATATTACGTGGTGTCGCATTTAATTCTCTTGTAATACCGAGAACTTTATCAAATTTTTGTTGTTGAGGAGAAGATGAACTAACATTTACTTCACTTTGTAAATTAATTAAAATCGCATCATTAATAGGAGGTACTACTTGTTTAATTCCAAAGTTTGATAATTTGTAAACTAAACTCTTTTTATTTTCTGTATAATTAGTAAGTTCAGCATCTTTCATTTTAACAAACTTAATCGTTTTATTATTATCAAAAATCTTATCTCCTCCTAATTCTTCAGTATCCGTTTTTTTACTTTGTTTAAATTTATATACTTGTGTTATTTCATATGGTTCTGAATATGGTTTGCCAGAACCATATAAAAACCATGCATTAGTAGATATAACAGAAGAATCCAGTACATCATTAATTTTATTTAATTGACCAATTTCATCAATAATTTCAATAAAGTTTTCATTCTTTAACATGTCTTCTCTTACTTTATGTAAAATAGAGATTGGAAATACAAAAGTAGGACACAATATATGAATACCATCTTTTACAATTTTAGAATCTTTTTTTGTATTAATATATGCGGTTTTTCTTTCTAATAAAACAAAATCCATAGATTCTACAACAAAACTATTTTCATTAGGAAAAATTATGTTTTCATTCAAATTAACATATTTTTTCAATATATTAATATATATGTTAATAATTTTTTTTGTATGAATATCTGTATATTTATGTTTCAAAAGCATCGCTTTATCAGATAATTCTAATTTATGGTCATAATTGTATTTAAAATCCAAATCAATCTTGATTATATTATGTTCTTTGAAACTATCATCAAAACCTTGTATTTTATTAATATTAAACGGTGGTTCTAATAAATATGTATTTATTTTTGAATTGAAACAACAATCTATATATAAATCTAAAAACTTTTCAAAATCTTTGTTATTTTTAATTAAATATTTACCATTTGGAAAATTAGGACCAGGTATTGATATAATATTTGGTTCATTACTATTAAATACCCTTCTCGTACTTAAATACTTATTTATTTTTTTTTTTGAATTTGACATTTTAATTTAATTATTAATAATTATTTTAATTTCAAATATTATTATTAATTTTTTTAATTACAAATAATACTTAATATATATATATTATATACTCAATTATTATTTTTCAATTTTATTTTTATTAAAAACTAAATACTTATTTATTCTTAAATTTTTTAAAATCTAAAATGTTAAAAATAAAAAAAATTAAAATACAATCTAACTAGAAACCACCAAAATCATCATTTTTTTTATTATTAGACCCCCCTATAGTTGTGTTTAGCATACTTTTTCTAGATTTAGATTTCACCTTCTTCCCTTTAGATTTTCGCTTCTTACCTTTAGATTTAGATTTGGATTTAGATTTGGAACTTTTTTTTCCACCAACTAATGATTTTTTTCTTTTAGAAGAACCCTTTCTTTTAGAAGTACCTCGTCGTTTAGAAGAACCACGTCGTTTAGAAGTACCTCGTCGTTTAGAAGTACCTCGTCGTTTAGAAGAACCACGTCTCTTTGATGATTTTCTTTTTAAAGAACCCCCTTTTTTATTTGATGAATGATTAGAACCACAAGCCATAATTAATAATTACTTATAAATATAAATATAAATATATATATATATATATAATAAGAAAAGAAAAATAAGAAAATAAAAATTAAATTAAAATTAATTATTAAAACATTCTAGACAAAATTTATTATTATAATCAGAATTAATATTATTAAATATTTCTTTATTTAAATATGTTAATGAATTTATATTAAGTTCTTTTTCAATATCAACTATATTTTTACGAGCTGCAATTAAATCTTCTATATCTGGAAAATCAACTCCATAATTACAAATATTAACTATTGGTGGAGACGCAGACATAAAATGAATTTCTTTTGGTTTATATTCTCTAATAAATTTAATTAAATATTTAACAGTGTTTCCTCTTACTATACTGTCATCAACTAGAATGATTTTTTTATCTTTAATAAATTTTTGATTAAACTTTGATATTTGATATTTATTCTTGCACGCATCTAGTCTCTTTTTATTATTATCTAAAATAAAAGTGCGTTGATGGTTCTTTGGATTTTTTTCTATTAATTGAATATAAGATGCATTTAACGCTTCAGCAAAAGATTGTGCTTGAACTATTCCCGATTCTGGTATTCCACATACTATTATATTATTCAGTTTATTTTCTCTTTTTTTATCGTATTTATTATTTTTATCATATTTAACTAGAGACTTATATAATTTATCTTTTTTCTTTAATTCTTCAAATAATAATTTACCTATATTAGTTCTAAATTCTAAAACTGATATATCATTAACGGTTGTATTTTTACGCATAAAATAAAAATATTCAAATATACAATGTTTTTTTTCTGAACTATATATTTGAGACATCAATTTCATATTTAATGTTTTATAATCTATTTTAACTATACAACCTGGTTTTATATCTCCAACTAATCTATAATTATCATTAAAACAACAATTTTCGCTAGCAATTATAATAGAATTATTATTTTCGGATAATCCATAAATTAAAGGGCGAACTCCATATCTATCTCTAATTACCCAACATTCATTATTAAATTGTATTATAATACAAAATGCTCTATCGAGTAATGAAACTATTTTATTTAATATTTTTCCAATAATAATACTATTATTAATTTTGTTTTTATTATTTATATTTTCTTCTTTAATAGATACATTTCTAGTATATTCTTCTTTTAATAATATTATTAATCTTATAAATAATAAACTATCATTAATATCTATACCTAATGCTATATTTTTATTATAATATTCTTTTAATTTAGGATAATTTATAAATAGTTTTTTCCAAATGAACATAGGAACATTACCATTATAAATGAATGTTGCGTCATTATATTTAGAAAAAGTAAAAGCAATTGGTTGTGTTAAGTCAATAAAAGAATTGTTAATAATATTATTTTGTTTTTTACCAGATGTTGAATAACGAACGTGTCCAAACCATACTTTACTAGAAACTGTTTTAGTTTCATTACTTAGTTCATGTTCATTTATTAAACCATAATGTTTTTCAATATGTAGTTTATTTTTTTTATTATCTTCTTTTTTTATATATGATAATCCATATGATTCCCGTCCTCGATGTTGTAGTTTTATTAGAGATTCTAAAACAGTTTTATAATTAATTTCTTCTTTTCCAATAATACCAACTAGACCACATTCAGTATTCATTTTAATATAAATTTTTCAATAATACATCTAGTAAATAAATATATTAATAATATTATACTTATATAATTAAATGTTAAATAAAATACTTATAAAATTGATTTATTAATTAAAATCAAATATTGTAAAGAAAAAACAATTAAGTTGTTAAAAATGTCATCATTATCTAGAAGTTCTAGAATACGCTTTAATGAAAATCAAGAAGAATTTTTATATTATTTAGAAGAATATGATAATTCAATAATAGACTACTATGGTATTGATAATCCATTTTTAACTATAACATTTAATCCTTGTGATAATTTCTATGAAATCATTATAGTTTATGATAGAAAATCAAATATTTTTGAGTTTCCCAGTCTATCTTACGAATTAAATAAAAAAATTAATGATTACACTAAATGTAATATTAATATTACCCTAAATGTTATAAATAGTTTTAATTTTCCATTAACACCTCCAATATGGTCATTAAAAAAGATTAAATATAAATTTAACTATTATATCAAAATAAATATTAAAGAATATTTTGAATATTTAATAAATTTACATAATACAAATAATAAAAATTGGTCTCCCGGTGGTAGTCAACATATCAATTCAGATTTACTAAACTTTATTATGATTGATAATACCTTTGAACTTTTTAAATATATTTAATTAAATAAAATATTAAATAATATTTAATAAAAAAATTAACAAAAAATAAATTATTTAATAATAAATAATTTAAGATTTTTTTCTTTTATATATAGTAATTGAAATATAGTAAATATTATTTAATTAATTAATATTTATTATATTTTTATTCGAATAATGCCAGGATGTCCGAGTGGTTAAGGAGATGGACTTAAGTTCCATTGGAGTTATGCTCCGCGTAGGTTCGAACCCTGCTCCTGGTAACAGTATAAATCCTAGAGGTTTGTACACTTTAAATGTTTAACATTTATTTATAATTTTATGTTTGTATTAATTATTTTTTTCGTTTATATTTTAAAATTAAATTACTATACTATAGTAAAGAGGATTATTTAATATAATTAATTGTTTTCTTTTCCAAAGCCCCTGTGGCCAAATGGCTAAGGCGTCTGACTTCTAACCTTGAGTTATCAGAAGATTGTGGGTTCGATCCCCACCAGGGGTTCAATATTTCTTTTATAGAAATATTTTTTTATAATTTAAATTTAATTAAGTTTTTTTTTCAAAATTATTTTCTTTTCTTATATTATAAATATATTTTAGTAAACTTTTATTTATTTAATTAATTTTTATTCACAATGGGAGGAGGTTTAATGCAATTAGTCGCCTATGGCGCACAAGATATTTACCTTACAGGTAATCCACAAATTACTTTTTTCAAAGTTGTCTATCGAAGACACACTAATTTCTCGATGGAATGCATCCAACAAACATTAAGTGGTACTTCTACGTTAACCTCATCTAATGCTTCTGGTACTGTGACTGTTTCTAGAAATGGTGATTTATTATCTAAAGTTTATGTTAGAGTTGATGCTAATGATGGAACCGATTGTATTTCAGGAGACCAACTTATTAAAGATGTTACTCTTGAAATTGGTGGACAACAAATTGATAAACACACCAGAGAATGGCTTCAAGTATGGGCTGAATTAACTGTTCCAGATTCTAAAGCAGCTGGATACAAATATTTAACTGGTGGTTTCAATAATACTTTAATGACTGGTGGTACTACTGGTGGACATAGTCAACAATCTGTTATGGTTCCTCTTCAATTCTGGTTTTGCAGAAACCCAGGTCTTGCTCTTCCTCTTATTGCTCTCCAATATCACGAAGTTAAGATGAAATTTACTTGGGGTACAACTACCGAAGTTTCAAGAGATGGTAGTGCTTACGGAACTGCACCTTCTGCGGAAGTTTGGTGTGATTACATCTACCTTGATACTGATGAAAGACGAAGATTCGCACAAGTATCACATGAATATCTCATTGAACAACTTCAATACCAAAATGAAGGTAGTGCCGCAGCTAAATACAAACTTAACTTTAATCATCCAGTTAAAGAACTTGTCTGGACTGATGCTGATTCGGTAACTACTGAAAAAGCAAAACTCACTCTTAATGGACACGATAGACTTGCTGAACAAGACCGTGAATATTTCCAAGTCAGACAACCACTTGACCACCACACTGCTGTTCCTGGTTTTAACATTAAAGAGACTGAAAATGCTACTATGCTTTCAGCACCTTTATCTGTTTGTCAATTAACTGCTGGTAACGCAACACATAAAATTTCCCAATCTGCAGGTGTTGTTACAATTACATTAGCAGCAGATAGTCAAACAAATAGTTCTAAGGTTGGTGATATTGTGTATGTTGAAGTTATAAGAACCGTTGGTGATGAAGTAGCTTCAGAAGCAGCAGCAGGAAATAGTGGTATTGGTAGAATTACTGTTTCTGCTTATCTGTATGTAACCGCTACTACTGCTACAACTATTGTTGGTACATTATCTGGTCTTGATGGTGGTAGTGCTGATACTGGTAAGGTTTCTGGTATAACCACAAATGCTATAGCACAATCTGCATCTGGTGGTGTATATTCTTTTGCTGCTGTAAATGATACTAGTAATATTGCTGCTGGTGTAACTACCGTCACAATTGATACACAAATGGTACCTATTACATCATTATTAAACTTTTTAATTGTGGGTGAACAATTATTTGACGAGCTCGGTGTGGATGCTGGACAATTCCAAGCAATTAATGGTGTCACTGGTACTTCAGTTACAAGAGCAGCAACTATGTTAGATGGTTCTACAGCATCTGGTGCATTAACAGATAATGATGAAATTTGTGTAGCTTCTGAATTAATTAATGTTACTATTATTGGTCGTGCTCAAAATCCAGTTTCTAGATGCTCTCAACTCTCGAGAAATGTCAATGTCTATTCTTTTGCTCTTAAACCAGAAGAACACCAACCATCTGGAACTTGCAATTTCTCCAGAATTGACAGTGCTCACTTAACTTACAGTTCTTCCGTAACCGTTGACAATATCTACGCTGTTAACTACAATGTTCTCCGTGTTATGAGTGGTATGGGTGGTCTCGCATACTCTAACTAATTTTATTCAACTATTTATTTTTTATACTTTTTACTAAATATTATATTATATATCTATTATATATCTATTATGACAAAAACAAAAACAAAAACAATGACAAAAACAAAATCAAAATCATCATATATATATATTCAAAAAGGGGATATTTTATTAACAATTCCAATATTAAGAATAAATCATTCTATGTTAATTTATAATACTAAAATTAAAACAGGTAAATGTTGTAATAGATGTAATAGATATTACACAGGACTACCTATATTACACTGTATTGATGGAGATAATTGTATAAAATCTACTATTCCATTAAAAAATTTAATACTATTACAACCAAATTTTATTGAAATAAAAAAACTTATACCTAAACTTAATAAAACTAAATTAGTGAATTGTGTTATTAAAAATATGAAATATTTTGTTAATAATCCAAATGTTAAATGGAAACTTCCTCAACATAAAATATTTAAAAAATGTAAAATTACTAAAAAAAAAATGTTAACACAAACTGTAGATTTTAAAGAACGCAAATCTATTTTTTGTCACGAAGCTATTATATTATCTTGGAGAAGAGGATTATATGAATATTTAAATACATTATATAAAAATGATAAAACTACTATAATAAAAATAATAAATAATATAATACCTATTAACTCTAAAAACTGTTTATTAGATTTTTCTAAATATTTAAATAATACACTCTATTGGAATAAAAAAATTATATAAAATAAAATAAAATACTAATTACATATTCAGAAAATCTAAATTAAATTCTTTCATATCTATATTTCCATCTTTTAATAATCCAGTCATCTTATTCATAATATTTTTAATATTATCTACTAATTCATCTTTATTTAATTCTTTCTTTTCATCACATTTCTTTTCATCACATTTCTTTTCATCACATTTTTTAACATCACACTTTTTAACATCACACTTTTTAACATCACACTTTTTAACATCACACTTCTTTTCATCACACTTCTTTTCATCACATTTCTTTTCATCACACTTTTTAACATCACACTTATTAGTAATAGTTTCAATAAGATTAGGAATTAATCCAGGAACAAATTTTTCTAAAACACTCTTAATTATTTTAGTACCTTTATTATTTTCATTATTTAAATCAACATTTGTTGCTACTTTAACATCTACATCAACATTATCTCCAACAGTTTGTTTGTGCATATCTCCCACTATATCTTTCATTAACATACATTCATCAATAAAATTACATTCTTTTCTTACATTATTTAGTTTTTTTTTCCCAAATCCCAGAGGACAACCCATTAAACAATCTACTACCGTATCTCCCATAATGATTTGTTCTCTTTGTTTGTTCCCACCCCTCATAATAGGACATTTAACAACATTTGTTAATCCTTCACAAATAGTACCTTTATTCTTAAAAACATTTTGAAATATAGTAAATACTAGATATGTTAAAACGAAGTTTAGTAGTAAAATAAACATAAATATAATAATTGGATTGTCTAATATTCCAGATAAGCAATTATCATTAATCATATCCATTTTTTTTAAGCATAAATTATTTTGAGATTTAAACATAGGAAAAGAAGGAGCTATTTCACTATCTAGTGATTGTAATACAACCATTACTAAAAAAGCAAGTACAACTCCAAACAATATATTAGAACAGCTATTTTTACATATTTTATTTAACGATAAAGAACCAACATCTAATTTTGGTAAGGAAAACATACTTTTAATTATTAATAATTATATATTTATTATAATATTTATTATTATAATTAATAATATATATTATAATTAAATAAAAAACACAATAAATTGTATAAATAAATTAGAATTATAATGAATAATAAACTATTTAAACTTATAAGAATAGGATATTATGGTTTATTGTTATTTTTAATATTTACTAAAATTTATATGTTTATAATATACTATAAATATATTTATAGTGATAATGTTGGCTCAGCTTTTAAAACAAATTTAAAAAATGCTTTAACGTCTTATAATTTTTTATATAATCCTACGCCTAACATTAAAAATATAATTAACCCATCTTTTATTGAAATTTATAAAAAAAATATATCAAATGAAAACCAATTAATAGAAAGTAATAGGAAATATATTATATCTATTACAAACAAGGAATTATATCTATTTTTATGTTTAAAAATAATATTAATTTTTACATTAAATAGTTTATATAATAAAAAATATATTGAAAATATAACATATCAGTATAATTTTATTAATATCAATACCAATATAATATTATTTTTAATTATTATTTGTGTTCTTGTTGGTATATCAATATCAATATATTTATCTATTAAATTTTTCATAATGAGAAAAATACTATCGATTAAAGATGATAATGACGATTTAATTCTTTTAAAACAAGGATTATTGTATAAAAAATTAGATACTATAACTAACTATAAAACAATTTTTACAGATGATATATGGACTAAATTAAATAATATAGCAACTAATTATAATAAAAACCATCCTAATAATAAAATAAAAACACGTAACTTAGGTCAAAAAAAAGATTTAAAAGATTTTTACAAGGATAATGAAGATATAAATATGCCTGCGCCTTTTAATGGTGGTGATAATAAATACGAAAATATATACACTATAGTTTCTAATAGTGGTATTATAATATCTATTATTAGTTTAATATTATTAATTATAAGTATAATTATATTTTATAAAAGATTAAAATAATAATACATAATAATATACAATACTATATAATGTTTTATTATTTATAAAATATTTTATTACTAAATAAAAAAAACAAAAAAAATATATTATAATTATATAATAAATTAAAAATTAATAATTAATAATTAATATGAATAGTAATAATGTCAGCGCTGTAAAAATAGGATATTATATTTTATTTTTCTTTTTAATAATAACTAAAACTTCAATGATTATTTTTTATTATAAATATATTTATAATAAGAAACTGGGGTTAACATTTAAAACTAATTTAAGTAACACTTTAACATCTGATAATTTTTTATATGATCCTAAGCCTGATGTAAAAAATACAATATACCCTCCTTTTATAGAAATATATAAAAAAAATATTTCAAGTGAAAATAAATTATTAAAAAATAATAAAAAATATATAACATCTATAAGTGATATAGAATTATCTGGAATTAAATTTTTAGGAATAGCTTTATTTATAACATTAGTGTCATTAAATAAACAAGAATATATAGAAGATATAACAGTTAAAACAATATCTAAATTAGGAGATTTGAATATAATTATATTTATATGTATGATTATTGTTATTTTTGCGATTGTAGCATCTGTATATTTGTTTATTAAATTTTTCATAATGAGAAAAATACTATCGATTAAAGATGATAATGACGATTTAATTCTTTTAAAACAAGGATTATTGTATCAAAGATTAGATACTATAACTAACTATAAAACAATTTTTACAGATGATATATGGACTAAATTAAATAATATAGCAACTAATTATAATAAAAACCATCCTAATAATAAAATAAATATAGATAACTTAGGTCAAAAAAAAGATTTAAAAGATTTTTACAAGGATAATGAAGATATAAATATGCCTGCGCCTTTTAATGGTGGTGATAATAAATATGAAGAAGTATATAAAAATACGGCAAATATTGGTGCTTTAATATCATTAGTATCATTTATATTATCAGTTATAAGTTTAATTGTGCTTTATAAAAGAAGTCAATAAAGTTTTTATACTATAATACTATATCCTTTATCATTTTTTTTGAGATGTATTTGATTACTACAATGTTCTTTAATTTGAGAAAGATGTGAAATACTTAATACAAAATCAAATTTCTCAACCAAAAAATCAAATATAGTTCGAACATTATTAATATTATGATAATCAAAACTAGTCCAGCCTTCATCTATAGCTATAAAATTAGGCTTTGGTAATTGTGAAATGTCTAATAATGCTAATCTAATTGCTAAACTGCTAATAAATCTTTCAAATCCACTAGCGTTATTTAATAAAATTAATCTTCCATTATAAATAGGTCTATCAATATAAATATCAATATGATTATTATCGACTTGAACTTTGACTACAAAATTAGTACAAACAGATAATAATTCATTAATTTTACTTTCTAATCTAGGAACAACTTTTTTAATAATAATAAATGGTAGATTTTTTAATGCTTCGTTATAAACAGTATAAATATTTAACTCTTTTTCAATGTCTTTCATTCGTTCAATTTCTTTTTTATGTTCATCAAGTTTAGTATTGTTTCTAGTAAATTCTGTTTTTCCCACATTTAATTTAAATTCAATCTTTTTATCTTCTTCTTTAATAAATTCTAATTGTTTACGCATTTCGTTTATCTCTTTTTTATTTAATTCATTTTTTTTGTATTTATTTTCTATATCTCTGTAATCATTTATATTTTTATTGATTGCTTCTATTTCATTATTAATTATTGTAATTTCACTATCATATTGTTTAACTTTTTGTGAACTATTGTAATATTTAATAAATGTGTCATATTCTTCGTCACACTTTTCATTTATTAATGTACGTTTTTCTTTATACACTTCAATTTGTTTTTCGATTTCTTTATTTTTAGTTTTAATCAAAATATCATCTTTATAATCAGTAATCCATTTTTCAACATCTCCTATTTTATTTTCTAGGTTTAATTTATTTTTATTTAATTTAATTAATATTTCATTATGATTAATTGTTTTATTACAACTTAACATTTTTATATTATTTTCATTTTGTAAGATTTGTATTATTTTATTTATTTTATTATTTTCTTCTTTCATTTTAATATCTAGTGTTTTAATTGTTTCAACATATTCTTCCTTTTTAAAACATTTATCTTCTTGTTGAGATTGATATTCTTCCAGATATTCATAAATGGAAGTATTTTTATATAGCTCTCTATATTTTTCTAGATCTTTAATTGTATATTTTTTATTTTTGTTTTCCCCCTTTATGAAATTATTTAGTTTACTATTTTCGGTTTTTAATTCTTCTTTTAATTCATATATAGGTTCTTCTTCAAGTAATGTAATAATATCTATTGGTAAAGTTTCTTCATTACATTTAGTAATAAAATCTTTTTTATTATTTATTAGTTCCTTATATTCTTCTATGGTACTAATCATTATTTTTAATTGTTTTCCATAATTTAATAATATTTTAATTGTTTTCTTACTCTTTTCTAGTTCTTCCTTATTTTTTTTATAAATATTTTGATTATATGAATTTGTTTTAGTGTTATCATAAACGGATGGATGTTTAATATTAGATATTAAGTTTTCAATATCAATATTATATTTATTAATAGTTTCTTCTTTTTTTTTTAAAACCTTTCTATGTTTGTCTTCACACTCTCTTTTATATGTTTCTAATTCGTTATTTTTCATTTTATGTAATCTTTTAAATTCATTTCTTTCATTATTCATATCATCATTTTCTTCATTACGCATAACATCTAGCAATATAAATACTTTATTTTCATTTACAATTTTGAATTTGTCTTCTAATTGTTTTAATGTTTCATTTGGATTATTTCCTAGTTTATTTTTATATTTGTCCATTTCTGTTTCTATATTAGGTATTAAGTCTGTTACCTTATTAGTTATAATAGTTTCTAATTGTGATAATTGTTGTTTTAAATTACGTTGACGTATATCATTTTCTTTTAAATCAGTTACACATTGACTAATATTTTTATTTAATTGTAAAATAGATTCTTCATAGCAATTATTTTGTAAATGTTTATAAATAGCTTTTTTATCTGAAATAATAATATTTGATTTCTTTTGTAAAACACTAATAAAATCTACTTGTAAAATCCGTTCTAGTTCTCGTTTTCTAGCTGTATTTTCTGCCTCAATAAAATTACAATTATTATTTTGGAGAGATACATTTGTTTGAATAATATCTTCATAAAGACCTACATATTTTAATATAGCGTTTTTAGTTTTAACAACTGTTTCTTCTGTTAATATTTCTTTAATATTTTCTCTATTAATTCTGTAAAATTCTATTTTACTAGATACACGACCCTTATCTGTTTTATTTCCTTGTTTTATTACTACATAACGCCAACTACCTATTTTAAATATAATTTTACTTTTAAAATTATTTTTCCTATTATTTACAATATCTTTTACATTTCCTTTCCTAGGAAATTTATCATATAAAGTAAAAAGTATAATATCAATAATAGCTGATTTACCCATATGATTAGGAGCAATTATACCAAGAATACCTTTATAATCTTTAAAATTAATAATATTATCTTCTCCATAAGAAAAAAGATTACTAAATTCTAATTTAATAAGTTTCCATCTAGAATTTAACCACATATCATTTTCTTCTAATTGTTTATTTGATATTTCATTAAGTTTTTTAATATATTCAATGTTTTTATCAGTAGTACTAGTATAACGTTTGAGATATTCTTCTATTAATTTATTTTGATAATCAATATTTGTAATATTCATAGTAATTTCTTTTTTAATATCACTTTGGTTTCCATTTGAACAATCTTGATAATTTACCTCTAGGACATTAAAATTGTTTTTAAAAAGAGCTATAATTTCTTGTAATTTACTAAATGGTGTATTATCTAGCTGTAATCTTAATCGAATATGTGTTTTCTTTAACTTCTTTTGAATAAGTTCTACATCTTCATTAGAGATTTTACTGTTTTTAACTTTATGTGTATAAAAACAATAATCATTAGTAATTTCTTGAAAATGTGAAGTATTATTTTCGATATCCCAAACCAATATACCATGACCATTAATTGTTTCTCCGTGATTTTGTTGAATAAGCGAACCAGAATAAGCCATCGTTTTTTCTTTATCTAAATATTGGTGTTTATGAATATCACCCATTAATGTATAGTCGTAACCTTTAAATGATTCTGGTGTAATTGTTTTGTTTGTTTTTTTAATAGTTTCTCCACTAATTTTAGTTTTATTAAATAATATGACACCATTAACGCGACCATGAAAGAGACATATTTTCTTTTTATTTGTACTTTGAATTTTAGTAGGATCGATGATTAAATAATCTTGAACGGCCGCATGACTCCATACAATATTATTAAAATAATAAAGACCACTTTCCTTTAAATAATAAAGGGGTAATTCTTCTCTAATACCATTACGAATAGGTGTTAAAGCATCAAGACGTTCTTTATTATTTACATTCATATCGTGATTACCAGCAATCATAATAGTCGGCATAAGTTCCGCACATTTAGTTAAAAAATCACGAGTAATTTCTATACATTCGGGCATAAGTTCTGTTTTACTATGAAGTATATCTCCTGTAATAACAATACAACATTCTATATCTTTATTGGTTTCTATTGGTATATTGTATTTTCTCTTTTCTTCTTTTAAAAATGTATATAAGTTATTAAAAACATATCTGTATTCATCGTGTTTGGATTGTAAATTGATATGAATATCCGAAATGTGATATATACGTTTTATGTGTCCTTTATAATCAATATATTCAGTATGGTAATCCATTTTTTATATATTAAATTAGTATTGTGTTATTTACACTATATTAATTAAATTGTTATTAAATGTTTTTATTTTATATTTTATTTTTAACCTCATTATTTAAATAATCTAGTATATAATCTAGTATATAAATACTTATATTTTTACAACGATAATTATGTGTAATTAATTTTATAATATAATTTATAATTAGTAAAAGTCTGAAAAATATAAAAAATCATATATAACTATAAATATCATTCATATGGAAATGCATGTGGGGTAATATTTGTAAAGTATGGCATATATGCTGTAAAAGCATAAAAAACACATAAATTTAAACTTAAACTTATAAATATTCTCGCAACCATGTAACCGATTTGTTTTCTAGTTTTATATTTCAATAATTTTATTAAATATAATATTAAACAAATTAGTGTAATTGTAATTACAAAACTCCATACATATAATTTATTATTTAATTTATTAATTGCTTTTGTATCATCATTGTCAGATTTATTTAATACATTATTATATAATGTTTTTCCAGTAGGATTAATATATGATTTATCTCCTCTTATAAATCTCTTACTATTAATAATATCTCGTATCATCCAAAAACTAGTAATAAATAAAGTAAGACAAGGAATCATTAAAATATGTTTTATTTTTGATACTGGTGATTTTTTCATTTTAATTATTTTTATTATAAAAATAGTTAGTAATATGACAATAGATATTATAGCTATTGATGTCCAAAGAATAACACGATTATTAAAATATGATGTAACAACTTTTTTGTAGTCTGACTCTGGAGGATCAATCCAGTACTTAAAATCTGGATACCTACAATTCGTGTCTGGTAACGACATTAGTGATGATTTCGATGACTTGTTATTCGACTTATTGCATTCTGGACAAGCCATACAATTAAAGTCCTTACATTTATCATCCCAATCACCCTTAATTTTTTTACACCATCTTTTGCACTTTGGAAATGGACGACAATTGTATTTATTGTATTCGTCTTCCCAATTATAATCTTTATTTAAATTTTTAAATTGATTATTTCTAACAATTAATTCAGCATGAAATAACATCCATATTGATAAAATAAATATGAAAATTACAAATATTACTGCGAAAATAGGTAATACATATTTAATATCTTTATCCACTAATTTACTCATTATTAATTATAATTATATATATATATATATATATATATTATTTATTTTTTAAAAATAGTAAAATATTTATTTAGTTTTTTTATCTTTTGATTTTTGTAATGTTTTGATAAGTAATATTAAACATACAATAATACTAACTATTGATAAACAAAGAAGACTAATCCATATATTAATGATTTTTATTATTAATGTAACCCCTTTATTGCTAGGTTCATTTAAAAGTGTAGTACCTTCAGGATATTCCTTATTTAAAGCATTACGTAAAGTTATCATTCCAGTTCTTTTTACTATATCTTTAATATTATCTTCTTTTTTTAATTCGATAATCCCATTATCATCTCTAATAATTATAGGCTCTTCATTATTTTTTTTTGTTTCATTATATGTATATTGTATGTGTTTTTTTTTATCATTCATTATAATATTGAATTGACTTTTAACTTTAAATAGTGTTGTTACTTTCCACGCTGATACACCCAATAAAATAAAAGAAGCAATTAAAAACAAAACTAATTCTGTAATCATTATTAATTATAATTATTTATATATATATATATATATATATATATTATTTTCAAAAAAAATTAGTCATTTTCATTTTTTTCATTTTTTTTCCAGAATTTTGTAGATTTTTTTAAATTTATTTTCAGTTTTTTCCAGAAGTAATTATTTTAATTATTTCATAAATATCTATTTTAAATCAATAATTAACTTATTTTATTTCAAAATACACTTATAGATTCATTAGTAAAAAACTCTATAGATTTTTAATAACTTTTCTATTACTTTCAAAAAAGGGACAGGATTTAGCATGAAGGATTTTTATTTTACCTACAAAAAAAAAAATATAAAAAAATCAAAAAAAAAAAGGGACGGGATTTAGCATGAAGCTTTTTTTTTTTACACTCAAAAATCAAAGATACAATTTTTATAGAAATTAAAAAATAGATTTTTTTTGACCAATTTTTTATTGACCTAAATATTTATCGTATTAAAAAAAAATTATTATGAGGGAAAAAGAAAATTTGAAATTTTTAAAAAATGTCAAAAAAGAAAATCCCCCCTCCCTTTTTTGCTAAAATGTCACATTTTTTGTGATTTTGGTGACATTTATATTCGTTTCTGTCCCTCAACTCGTTCAAAAAATTGTGAAAACTTCTAAATTTTATAGATTTTTATAGATTTTTATAGAAATTTAGATTTTTTATAGAAGTACTATACTTTGTAATCCCTTATACCTTTAAAATACAACTTCTAAATTTCTATTTTTTTAGAATTAATTTAAAAACTATTTTCTAAGTGTAATATATATATAAAAGTAGTTATGTTTACTTGTGTAATTTGTAAGAAAATATTTAAAAGAAAAGATTATTTAGAAAAACATAAACAAAGGAAAAATCCTTGTAAACCAGTTAATTTTAAACAGAAAAAACCCGTCCCCACGAAATCTAAATCTCGTGGGGTATCAAATAGTCACCACTTTTGTATCATTGATAGCCGACCGTTAGCCGGAATTTTAGAAAAAAATGACAATTTAGAGACTTCGAGTACAGAATGTATAGAAAATGTATGTGAAATACAAAATGAAGCGATTTATAAATGTGAGTACTGTAATAAAAAATACAGACATAAACAGAATAAATACAGACATTTGAAAACTTGTAAAGAAAAGAAAAAAAAAATAGAAGAAGAAGAAAAACTTAAAAAAATTTTAAAAAAATTAGAAAATGAAAATAAAACTTTAGTAATTTGTAATGATGATGAATTTGTAATAAATAAAAAAAAATCTAAATCTAGTAATTCTAATAATCAAAATATAATAAATAATAATGTAACAAATAATAATACTAATACTAATATTACAAATAATACTGTTAATAATAATACAATTAATAATAATAATATAAATATATCAATAAATCCTTTTGGTGAAGAAAATCTAGAATCAATAAAAGAAAAAGATATATTAAATATTTTAAATGATATGTTTGTTTCTTTTTCTAGTGCTTTAACTAAAATCCACTATAATATTCCAGAGAATCGAAATTTCTGCCTTCCAAATAAAAGTGATAGAAAATTCATATCATATTTTAATGGTAAGAAAAGTCTTTATGAAAATTCTAATAAATTCAAAGATAAATTATGTACTAAAATAATGAATCAATTAGAAGAATGGTTTGAGATTCATCAAAAAAAATTATTAAAAAGAAAAAAGAAAATGTTAATAAAAGTATTTGATACTTATTATGATGGTAAGCTAGATAAGCGATATTATGAAGACATTGAAAAGTTTTTATTATCTTATAGTTCCGATATGAAAGAAATTATGGATCATACTATAAAACAAATAACCAATAAAAATAATTCTATATCTAGTTAAAAACACACTATTAATTTATATACTAATTATATTATATCTGGTAGTTAAAAGTTTAAAATGAAATTATGTGATATATGTTTAAAAACATTTAGAGATAACTACGCATTAAAAAGACACCAATCTTCAAAAGCTTGTAAAGATATAGA
>Ga0209634_1000328_pt1 | contig 36475 bp, 36 predicted proteins | sample LinPmetageLP40_FD_184043 | JGI IMG/M metagenome (GOLD analysis project Ga0209634, IMG submission 184043) | Marine viral communities from the Pacific Ocean - LP-40 (SPAdes) (version 2) | ecosystem: Environmental > Aquatic > Marine > Oceanic | place: Pacific Ocean | collected 2010-08-26 | reverse complement strand
CACGATGTGGAGATTGGAAATGAACTTTTCTATTATATATTTGAAGGAGACCCTGCTCCTAAAAATGGTTTTATTGATTTAGATGATGACAAGCCTGGCTTGGGTCTTGCAATTTCCGATAAATATTTGGATAGTTTTGATATTATTAATTAAATATCAAATAACTACATCCATCCTTTTTCTTTATAATATTTAATGGCACCAGGATGTAAGGGAGCAGCAATTCCTTGTCTAATCATTTGTTGAATATTTAATTTAGCGAATGCTTCATGTTCTTTTTGAAAGTCAGAAAAGTTTTCAAATACAGCTTTGACCAAATGATAAACGGTATCTTCAGAAACATTAGAGTGAGTAATTAAATTATCGACAAAGCTAACAGACCTAATCTTTTCTTTGTTTTTATAGGTATCTTTAGAAATTTCTATTAAAGAAAAATAAGTATTATTTTTTATTATATGATCGAGGTTAGAATCTTTTAAATCTAAAACAGAAGCCCCACATTTAGTTATTGCTTTTTCTATCTCTAGATTAGGAACTGTACTTATAAGACCCGCGGCATCTAATTTATTATTACAAATATCGTCTGCTTTAAATACATTGTCGTCCTCTAACGTAACTCCAAAAAAACTTTTATTTACTCGGTTGGCATCCATGAGCAAATCAAAAGTTTTTCTCTCAACAGATCCTTCTTTTCCTATATGTATTTTTTTCCCCTTTAAAGATTTCCAATCTTTAATGCTTGATTTTTTTCTAGTGACAATTTGAAAAATATAAGGACTAGTAGAAAAAACGGATCTAATTTCTTTGAAGGGTTTAATGGTTTCAGACGCTTGCTCTGAAAATACAGCGTTAACTTTGTCAGATCTTACAAAAGAAAATTGAAAATTTTCCTCCTGAACTTGGTCTAAATTAAATGAAGCAGATCCGGTTGAAGGTGCCGTACAACGATAGGATTTAGAATCACTGCCTGTGCCATGCTCTGCAGATGGCAACTTCCCCATCATTTTGCAGATCGCATTTCCTAATACAAAGTTAATTTTATTAGAAGCGCCCGACCCAATACTAAAATATTCAGCAGAGATAGAGTTGGCAGTTAAGCTAAAAAAGCTTACGGCTAAGATAATTAGAATTTTTTTAAAAAATTTGTTCATTTATTATATTATGTTTTTAATAAATCTTAAAAGAAAACCATAGTAAACATAAATTTGTTTATTTGTAGGCAACTTTAAAAAAATCTAAACGGGAAAAATAGTCTCTGAGATTTTGCAAGAATCGCAGATCATAAACCCATACAGTAAAAAATTTGCATACACGGTTTCATTCTGGCACTTGCACTTCTCACATTTTTTGATGATTAATTTTGACATGAATAGAGACTAACAAATGACAATGTAATTAAAAACAAAACTAATCCTCTCTAGAAACATTTATCTTACTGTGCTATTAGCTAAGAAAACAAGGAGCGCTCGTAGATCAACTGGATAGATCGTCTGATTACGAATCAGAAGGTTAGGGGTTCGAATCCCTTCGAGCGCACCAATTTCATCCAAAGACAGGATGAATAAAAAGAATTATAAATAATTATGAAATTTAGTATTTTATCTGATCCGTCGAACTTAAAAATTTCAAGGCAACATATTAAAAACTATATCCAAAAAAATAAATTAAATACATTAGATGAGTTAAATGTTGTTCTGGCCATTGACGAGTCAGTGCAGAATATTATTCGCCATGCTTATCATATGGATAATGCGAAAGTTATTGATTTTGATTTAACCCACAAGGAATTAGATTTTACTGTTTTGATTAGAGATTATGGAACACAAGTTTCATTAGAGAAGATTAAGTCCAGAGACTTAAAAGACATAAAGCCAGGAGGGCTTGGTGTTCATTTTATTAAATCAATTTGTAAAAAGGTTGATTACAAGCATGTTGTTGACACAAAAGGTGGAACTCTTTTAACTCTAGTATTTTAGTATCCTATCGTACTATAATAAATTCCGCTAAAAGCTTTAGCATCTGCTGACATTGCAAGATTTCGATTTGCAAATCCATCTGCCCCACACAAAGCTGTTGAGGTATTCCAATTATACCACGGTTGGTTATTTCCAAAGCCACCTTCTGCTACCGTCTTTTCTCTACCATCTCCTCTTGTAAAATAGGATAAAAGTTTTACACCATCTTTTACTCGAAGACGCTCTACTGAATCTTCATAGTCCCATTGAGTTCTTGGTCCTCCTGTCGCAAATCCTCCTCCATCCACCCAATACATCATTGCATGCCAAAGTGAATCTTTAAGAGGACAATTCATTCCCGTGCCAAGAAAGGGCGCTCGCGCACACACTATTTGCATTGTTCCTTTTGAATGAATTCGAAAAGTCTGAGCGTCAACAGAGATCATGGAAAATTTTGGATACCATGGATTTTTAAATTCCTCAAAATGCGCTTTGACTGAATAATTAAATGTTTCACAGGTAGAATTTGCTGAAACTTTATTTCCTGTTTTTACTCCTGCAGCATTTACCTCATCTAAGGTTGAGGTCAATCCATTTACCGCAACCACATACTCAAAATCCATTGCACGAAGAACTGCCTCAGAGTTTGCATAGAAAACCTTTACTTTAGTGCTTTCAACATAACGGTCATAACCAACTACGCCAACAGCAGCTAAAACTCCTATTATGGCTACCACAACTAGAAGCTCCACTAAAGAAAAACCCCTTGTAATAAGATTTTTTTTAGGTCGATTAATTTTTAATAGATTTAAATTCATAAAATTTGTGTTTTATACATATTATTAATACTTAAATTAAATATTTTTTCAAGTTTTTCCAAAATATTTAATTATTCTTTTTAACATGCTAGATTCATTTTTGCACAAAGGCAGTCTCTTTAAAATTTATAAAAATAGGATTGCTTAAAAGTATTAAAAATATAACATTTAATCTTAATGAATTTCCGAGACATAAAAACTTTTTTAATAGCATTTTTTACATTTTGCTTTGCAAATTTTTTATATAATAATTTTACCACAACAACTATTGCTAAAGGTATTTCGTTTAAAGAAATTACGGTAAAAGTCGTTGGAGATATTGAACTTGACTTGGATTGTACAGGCACTAGTTCAAAAAACTCTGCATCAGTTAATCGAGGGCTTGGTCTTAAAACTGCCAATAAGTGCAAAGGGAAAGGAAAAATTATAGCAGAATTTCCGCAACAAAGATTTATTGAAAACTTGAACGTTAAGTAAGAGTTCTGTCTTTCTTTTTCTAGATTTTTTTTAAAAACTTTTAGTCAACCAATTCTTTTTGACGAAGACCTTCAAGACATTTTTCCATAGTAAACATCCCATCTTTTAAAGAGGTTTGAAGAGTCGAGTGTATCTGCTCAACTTTACCTTCACGAATAATATTTCTAATTGCAGGTGTACCTGTCATAATTTCATGACAACCAATTCTTCCGCCCCCCTTTTTTTTTAAAAGTTGTTGAGACATAACTAATCTTAAAGATCCAGATAACATAGTTTGAGCTTGAGTTTTTTGAGCTGGAGGAAAAACGTCTAGTATTCTTGTGATGGTTGACGCCGCATTACTCGCGTGCAAAGTTCCAAAAACTAAGTGACCTGTTTCAGCAGCTGTTAGAGCTAAAGAAATAGTTTCAAAATCCCGCATTTCACCGACAAGAATAACATCAGGATCTTGTCTTAAGGCTGACTTGAGTGCTTTAGCAAAACTTCCTGTGTCTTTACCTACTTCACGCTGAGAAATTATACTTTTTTTGGATGGATGAACAAATTCAATTGGATCTTCAATGGTAATTATATTTTCAGCTCTGCTTGAATTGATTTGATCAATCATTGCAGCTAAGGATGTCGATTTACCTGAACCTGTTTGGCCTGTAACTAATACCAAACCTGTTTTGTGAGTGATAGCTACATGTGCCGCATCAGGCAATCCTAGTTTATTTATATCTGGTATTTCGGTGATAATTTTTCTAAGCACCATACTTGGTCCATACGAACTATAATATCCATTAGCTCGAAATCTTTGACCATCTACAACAACTGCAAAATCTAAATCACCATTACCGATTAAGTAATCAAATTGAGATTTATCTAGAAATTTTTTCCAAAAAATTTCGATATCTTCTCTAGTGATAACATCATTAGAAAAAACTTTGATTTCTCCATTTTCCCTAATAGCCAATGGTTGATTCGATCTAATGTGAATATCTGATAATTCATATTCTTTTGGGTAGCTCTTTAGTTTGTCTTCAAGCATCTTGTTCTTAAAACCTTTGCAAGTTAACGTTTTTTTTGTCTATCTTAAGCTATTTAAATATCAATAAAAGCGTTGTAAATGAACATTATTTTAATAATGTATCAATTACAACATATAGTTGAATTTAAAATCAGCTAAAAGTTAGTTATTTATGGTGCAAAAATTAATTGAAATATTAAATAAGCAATTAAAGCCAATATTTAAAAAATGCGGAGAATTCAGTATAAAAAAAGAAAATATTCTGGGTGTTGTTTTAAAAGACAACGAAATTCAGATTATTGAACTTTTAAAAAAAAAGGGTTCGTGGTTTACAAAAGGTTATACCTACCAACAAATTGCAGGAATAGGAAAAGACCAAGATATTTTTTCAGCATCTACATATTTAAGCGACCAAGTTAAAAATGCTTTAGATTCGATAAATTCAAAAGTAACTGACGTTTCGATCTCAATCGATTCCTCAAATGTTCAGAATTATAATTTGCAAACACCATTGATGCCTACTGAGGAGCTTAAAGAAGTAGTTTCGGGTGGAGGTTTTTGGGAGCAGTTTGATGAAACCCCCGATTCATTGGAAGAATTTTATACTAGCTATCAAGTTATTTCTAGGGATGAGGAGCTTGAAGTTATGAATATTTCTTTGCTAACTATAGAAAAAAAATTGGCAGATGTTTACGTAAATATTTTTAGATTAGCTGGTTTAAATCCTGTTATTTTAGATATTGGTCCAATGACACAAATTAATGCTATAGCCGCTGCGATTGGAAAAGAAAATTTTGATACTCCTGTTGCTATTTTTAACTATACCAAAAGTAGTAGTTATTTAACCGTGGCATCAAATAGTGGTTTTTCTATTACAGATATAAATATTGTTGAGGCAGATCAAGTGTTGCTAGATACTATTGAAGAAATTGACGACGTCACTAGTGAATTCTGGGATGAAATTTTTGAGAGGCTTGCATCTCAAATCAAACAGGGACTTATTGAGTTTGAAACAAAATATGAATGTGATCCGATTTCATTAATTACAGTTGCAACAGATAAAGTTAAAGCAAATAATTTATTTGTTGGTTTGGAAAAACAATTAGGAGAGTTAGTAATTAAAAGTTATGACCCTGAAGAAAGTGTTACATTTGGCGATAATGAAAAAAAATACTTAGATTCGCTTTCAAGCAAATCTGAAACTATGGAATGTATCGGAGCAGGAGTCCGAAAATTAAATGCGTTTGAAGTAAATTATGAAGAAGAAATTTACAACCACAATTTATTACCAAGGGCTGAGCAATTAAAAATTAATAAAAAATCTACAGTATTCGCTAAATATTGTTATTGCTTAAGCTTTATTATCTTTTTAGTAGGAGCTATACACCTAATTCCTTTTAAATTTCTTAAAATTTTAGAAAATGATGGAGTTATTACTCAATTAAAGGGAGTAATTGAACAAGTAAAATCTAATGAAACTATAGTAAAAGGTTACAAAGGAAAAGCATCTAGGATTTCAAAAGATGTCCAATCACTACAAGCGTTTGGTGAAAATAAAAAAACAACTGCTGAAATTTTTAATTCCTTAGCAATAAATGTTCCTGAAAGCATTAGGCTTACAAGCTTTAAAATACGAGAACAGCGAAATGTTGTCATAGAAGGAGTATCGAAAGAAGATGCGTCCATTGTAAATATGTTTGATTTATTCTCCGCATCCAAAGTAGTTCAGCTAGCGAAGCTTGGATCCATTGAAGGAATTACAGAAGAAGAAAGAAAACAATTATATACAGAAGCTGGAAAGCCTGAACCCACTTCTATTCCTAAAGAAATGATTTCAAAGAAATTTACTATTAATCTAACGCTAAGAGCAATGGATGGAGAGAATTTTGATGATATAAAAAAAGTTAAACAATTTAAAAAATCTGCAAAAATTAAAAGATGATAAAAAAAATATTAATCACTTTTTTAATTTTGTTTACATTATTTGCTCAGACATCTTTGCAGGCAACTTCTAACGATCCATTTACTCGAACACTTGGAGATGGAGAGATAGTCGTTAATAAAAATACAAAAAATATTAAAAAAAAACAAACTCCCATATCCTCACTCCCTACTGATACCAACATTAAATTTAGAATAAAATCTATTGGAAATAATTTATCACCTGACCCTCTAATTTCTTATAATCTGATTGCCTACAGATTAAAAGGCACAGCATTAAGTTCTATTCATAAGATGAAAAAAAATTATTCCAAAAGTGAACTTTCTTTAAATAAAATCGATTACGGAAAAATACCAACTACTCATAAACTCACCAACAACGATACGATAGATTCGGTTGCAATGCAGTATGGTTATTTACCAGAGGAAATAAAAATTGCTAATTCATTAGTACCAGGAGCTAAATTAATTATTGGCAATCGAATAGTCCTTCCTTCTCGTTTTCATGTAGTTCAAAAAAATCAGAGCCTTGATATGATAGCCGAACTACACAATGTAAAAACAAAAGATTTAATTGGCCTTAATAATTTAAAAAAAAACTATGAATTAATAATTAACGAAAAATTACTTCTACCATTTTATATTTATAAAACAAAAAAAATTCAAACTATTAAAGAAATTGCAAAACAGTTTGACCGAACTAAAGAAGAAATATTAAGTATAAATAATTTGAATGGTGATGAAGTTTTGGACCATTCTCAACAAATCAAAATTCCTATTTTTGTTAATTTAAATCAAGAAGGCAAATTTTTTAAAAACAAAGGGATTGTCAATTACACAATTAATCCAAGAAACTTAGCAATTTTAGAGATTAATAAGTTGCAATACATGGTTAAGGAAGGGGATCTTCTTGGCAATAAAAACGGACGAATAGTTAGTATTACAAATAAAGAAATGAAGGTTTTGGAGAATCAGGAAGAGTTCATATTTCAAATTAACGCTCCTATAACTGCACAGGTCTCATCATTACCTTCATCATCATTACCACCGGAGGTAGTAACAACGGTATCATCAGTAGATAAAGTAAAAACATCAACCAATACTAAAAGCTCTAGCGAGAAAGAAGAGGTTAGTAATAAATCACAAGTAGGTTCAGTTACATCTAATACAAATTCAAAAGAAAATAAAACTACAGTTACTGACATTGAGGATATATTTAAATAATGGCTAAAAAATTTTTTGCTTTTACACTTATTTTGAGTTTTGTTTTATTAACTGCTTGTGCCAAAAAAAGACCTAATATGTCTTACCATCAAAAAAATAAAGGAGTGGTTCAAGATATTAATATGGTAAGTATTCCGGCATCAGCGAAAAATTTTGAAAAAAATTCAAAAAAATTCGTAAAAGAATCTGCAAAACTTATAACAAAAAATAATTCTGCTAGCCCAAATCCAAGAAGAGTTTCTTTAAGTGCCAGTTCTAATTCTTTAAATACTATTGCAGGAGTCTTAGATTTTAATAGCGAAATTAAAAATTTAGAAACAACTCCTGTTACGCTTAAATTTAATACAATCAATATTAGATCAGCACTTCGATTGTTTGCTGGAATTGTAAAAAGAAATATTATAATAGGTAACGAAGTCAATGGAGATATAACTCTTGATTTTGAAAATATCAGATGGGGCTCGGCAGTTTATGCTATTTTAGAAATGAATAATCTTGTTATGATACACGATCCAGCTTCGAAGATGTTAAGAGTCCATACTAAGCTCGAGTATTTAATGTTTGAAAAACAAAAAGTAGACCAAACTAATGAAATCCAAAAAAATTTAGCTTCTTTGGGAGATATTTCTCAATCTTCTTCAAGTTCTACTAAATCTTTAGGAAAAGCTGACAAGCCAATCATTACAGAAATATTCAAAGTTTTTAATCAATCTTCAGATGATGCAGCAAAAAGCCTTCTAGAGATGATCTCTGATGATGGAGATAAAAAGATAGATGTTATTTCGGATAACCCAAGCAACCAATTAGTTATCAAAGGAACAGCTAAACAACTAGATCAAGCAGAAGTATTTCTAGATAAAATTGATGTAGGAAAAAAATCAGTTATGGTTGAAGCTTTTATAATTAATGCAGAAGATGGTTTTGCAAAAGTTTTTGATGCCAACCTATCTTCATTATATGGGGGCGTAGCCAGAACTAAAGGCGGCAATGTTACAACTGCAACTGCCAATTCAGCTCTTGATGCTTCGAATATTGGATCTCTCTCAGGCCTAGAGAATACGATCAATCAAATTGATACATTAGCTCCCTCCGCGGCTACACTAGGCAGTGGAATGTTATTATTAGGAAACATTGGATCCACACAATTAAGAGCTGCTATCAATACTTCCGTGACTGACACAAATTCAGAATCGCTTTCTAATCCAAAATTATTTGCAATTGATGGAGAGAAGGCTTCTATTGTGCAAGGATTATCACTTGTGAAAATCATTCCAGCATCAGGAGATGCTGCTGCCACAACCACAGAAGTAAATTTAAATTTGAACTTAACCGTTACTCCTCAAATTATTGGTGAAAAAATAAAATTGGACCTTAGCATTGCAAATAATTCGCTTGGCTCGGGAGCTTCTGGTTCAGATACTCCTATTAATAACGAGTCTATTACCTCAAAGGTCATTCTTAACAATGGAGATGTTGCTGTAATAGGTGGAGTTTACAAAAATACAAAAACTGACAATATTACTTTTGTTCCATTCCTGCATTACATTCCAATTATAGGTAATTTTTTCAAAGATAAAACAAAAAGTGACACAAAATCTCAGCTCTTAATATTTATAACTGCTAATATTGTATAAACTATCTTATTCATTATAAAGATAGCATGCCAAGTATATCTTCTGAAATAAGCTTAAAAATATCCAATCTTTTAAAGTCAATGGGAAAAGTAACTGAAGATACCCTTAATGAGGCAAAAAAAAAACATGATGGCAATGGTGAAGTCCCACTCGGAATTTTACACTATCTGCTAGAAGATGAAAAAATTACTGAAGACGATATTGTTGCTGCTATTTCAAGAAATTATGCACTAAGAAAAGTACAATTAACTGAGCAAACAGTTAAGAAAGATGCATTAGCAAAATTTCCTTCAGAATTTATAGTAGAGAATGAAATTATACCTTTTGAACTTTTAGGAAAAATTTTAAAAGTTGCAATTTTTGACCCAGCAAAATCTGTATTAGCCAGCAAAATGAAAAGTATGACGGGATGCAATATAGAACTTTACGTGGCAAAACCGTCAAATATTGACCAAGCAAAAAAATTTAAAATTGTTATTGAAGCTCTCAGTGAATCAGGAAAGGAAGGAAACAAGGCTGCTGTTGTTCAAAAAAAAACATTTCAAAATATAAAAACACCTGGAGCAAAAACATCTGCATCAGAAGGCAATACTGTTATTTCATTCGCAGACAGTATTTTATTAGATGCTTATGATAACGGTGTTTCTGATATTCATATTGAACCTTATCGAAGAGGAGATGCTCGCGTACGATTTAGAAAAGATGGTGTACTTCAGGAGCAGGAACAATTTAAACAAGTGTTAATGGAAAATTATAATGCTGTAATCACTAGATTAAAAATTATTGCTGGATGTGATATATCAGAAAGAAGATTACCGCAGGACGGAAAGCTACAGTTTAAAAACCCAAGACCAATGAGTGAAGACGATGTTGATATTGATGTTCGTTTTTCAGTCATACCTGCAAAAGAAGGAGAACGTGTTGTTATGCGTATTCTTCAGGCAGGACCTGATTTAGGTTTGGAACAAATTGGCTTAGAAAAAAAAGATTATGATAATTTAATCACTGCAATTTCAGCTCCTCAAGGAATGGTTTTGGTAACTGGCCCGACGGGAAGTGGTAAAAGCACTACACTTTACGGCTGCATAAAAAAAATTAACAAACCCGGAACCAATATTATGACCGCAGAAGACCCAGTTGAATTTTATTTAAAAGGAGTGGGCCAAGTACAAGCTAATGAAGAAATTGGCTTAACTTTTGAATCAATATTGAAATCATTTTTAAGGCAAGATCCAGAAATTATTTTAATTGGAGAGATTAGAGATAAATCAACAGTTAATATTGCAATCAAGGCTTCTCTAACAGGCCATTTATTATTAAGCACACTCCATACAAACGATGCAATTTCAACTATAGTAAGATTGACAAACATGGGAGTACCTAATTTTATGGTTGCCTCTGCTTTAACACTAATTGTTGCACAACGTCTTGCTAGAAAAACTTGTCAAAACTGTTTAGTTGATGATGATCAGGCAACTGAATCAGGATTGTTAAAAATAGGATTTAATCAAGAGGAAATTTCTACTCTAAAGGCAAAAACTGGTAAAGGCTGTGATGAGTGCGGAAACACAGGATACAAAGGTCGGCAAGGAATTTATGAGGTTTTGAAAAAGACTCCTGAAATTGAATCTGCTATTTTAAGAGATGCTAGAGCAGATGAAATACTAGATGTTTCAGTTAAAGGTGGTTTTAGAACAATGCAGCAAATTGGTAGAGAGTTTGTTAAAAATGGTATTATCGATGTTCATGAATATTCAAGAATTCTAACTACATAAATTTATGACAGCATTTGCATATTCTGGAGTTCAGGCAGGAAAAAAAATTAACGGTCAAATTAATGCTAGTGATATTAAGAGCGCTTCTTTACAGTTACGAAATAAAAAAATAATTGTTACTGGTATAAAAAAATCTGAAGCAAAGAAGTCAGATGAAGATACTATAGTAGAAATTCCTACAAGTAATTCTCCAATTATCTTCCAAGGCGGTAACATATATTTAAATTTTGGACCTTGGGCAAACGTTCCACCTAAAGAACTTGTGCAGTTTACTAAAAAAGTTGCTACCATGATTAAAGCAGGTCTTCCTATTTTAGAATCCATTCAAATGATTAGAGACCAGACTGTTCATATGAAGATGAAAATGACAGCTCATGCAATTGCAACAGATTTAAACTCTGGAAAGAATTTAACTGAAGCTTTTAAGAAACATCCTACAATATTTGATAATATTTACGTAAATTTAATTTCTTCAGGGGAAGAAAGCGGAAAATTAGATGAATTTTTAATAAAGTTGGTTGAGCTTTTGGAAAAACAACAAAAAATCAAACAAGGCATCAAGAGCGCGCTTTTTTATCCAGTTATGCTGTTAACAGTTGCAACTACCATCACTATCTTCATGCTATGGAAAGTTGTTCCAGTTTTTGAAAAGATGTATGCTAGTATGGGTGTTAAGTTGCCAGCAGCCACTCTTGTTATTGTAGATGCAAGTCGCTTTATTGCTGATGGTGGTAATATGTTAAAAATAATTCTTTCTTTTTTAGTTATAAGATTTGTTTATAATTATTTATTTAAAAACATAGAATCTTTTAGACATTTCATGCATAAGCGTTTTTTAAAATTTCCGTTATTTGGTGACCTGATTGTCAAAGCCACTGTTTCAAGGATGTGTATGGTTATGGCAAATTTAACTAAAGCGGGGGTTAGTATTATTGTAATATTGAAAATTGCTCAATCTGTAACTTCCAATCTAGTATTTATTTATGCACTAAGGAGAATTTCAAAAGAGATTGTAACAGGAAAAAGTCTATCGTCTTTGTTAAGAGATGAAAAACATATATTTCCTTTAGCTTTATCCCAATTGTTGGCAGTAGGTGAGAGGACTGGTAATATGGAGGAAATGTTTCAGTCTGTGGCAACCTATTATGAGGAAGAGTTTGATGGTGTTGTTGCGGCTTTATCTTCAATCATTGAACCACTGATGATTGTTATTATTGGCGCAATTATTGGTCTTTTGATGGTTGCCCTTTATATGCCAATATTCAGCATTGGTAATGCCGTCGGATAACAAATGATTGTATTTTGAAATTTATTCATCAAAAAGCTTTTAGTGTTATTGAGCTATTAGTAGTCATTGCAGTAGTATCTATTGTTGCAGCTATTGGCTTACCGGCTATTAGTAATTTTGGAGTAGCCGAAAACAATGAAAATGACAAAGCCATTATACGTTCCCAAATTAATTATGTTAGACAGCTTGCCATAGAAAATGGAAATGCTTACCGTATAAAAATCATTAATAATGCAATAAACAACTCTTCACAACTGGAAGTTTATAGAGATGAAAGCTTAAATAGATTTAATAAGCAATTTCACAAAACATCTGTACCGCCATGTTCGCAGTTTTCTGAAATAAATAATGAAGGATTTTTGATATCAGATCTTACTAAACAGGCGGAGCATTATGCTATTACTAAGTGCGACTCTTTATCGGGAGCTTGTAATGCTGTTACTAATTCAAATAATTATTTTTGTATTTTACCAGATGGATCTGGAGCTGAAAATACAAGAGCTCAAATACAATCTTCAAAAAATGCTGGTTCTAAAATACTTTTTTTACATTTTTATGAAACAGGTTTTTTTAATTTAGGACAGCGCATTCAATGATATCAAAAAAGCATGATCAAAAAGGTATGTCCGTAATAGAAGCTATGACAGCTTGCTGTATCTTGGCCCTTTCTGTAATTGTTTTTATGACTTTACAATCACAACAGGAGCAACGTTTTACACAACTAAGAAAATTTGACAAAGCAGCTTACGCTGTTGATTTAATGTTTGAAGAGTTATCAGCAGTTTATAATCCGGTGCCTATTCAGTATGGAGATCCTATAGTAGATCAGAACACATCCCCAAGTAATCAATTACTAATTAGTGGTTGCACATCTTTACCTGATGTAGGAGATAAATTTATGATTGCTGGAGTTCCAGGCTCATATCAAATAATAGCTAGAACAAGCCTTGTATCTACTAAAACTACGCTGACTATCGAGAGGTCAGATATTCCTCAAGATTCACCAAATTTAAATTTAGCTTCTACTGCAACAGCCAATGCTAGAATTACTTTTGTTTTCAACTCAAATGGTTCTTTAGAACAATATAATAATTTAGATCTTTTAAAATATAATAACACAACGTATCAAAATACATTTCCATCAGATGTAAAAGTTAACTTAGTAAAATGGGGGAGCATTTTAAATAAACATTTAGGAAGACCTGCTATTAACGATAAAAGAAAAATCGAAGTGATAGATGTAACTACCAACATCCCAATTGATGAAAATCAAGACGGTATTACTGACCAAATTGATGGAATTGATCAATTTGTTACTTCCATTAAAACCCAAGTGACAGTTAGAATCAAACAAGACAAATCAGAAGAAATTTTTAGAAGACGCTATACCAATGGAACGTAAGATCAGAAAATGTAATCAATCAGGTTTTTCTTTAGCAGAAGCGTTAGTTGGAATTGCAGTTTCAACCATTGTAATGACAGCTGCAGGTTTTATTTATAATAATTTTCAACAAACCTTCATTAGACAGATTAATCACAATGTAATTAAGCAGGAAGTTCGATTTGCAATTCATGCTCTTCAGTTAGATCTAAAAATGGCTGGGTATAAGCACGAAGATGCAGCAAATGGAATCCAAAGAGCAGTTTACTTAACGGATTCCAGTAATATTGAAGTTGGAGAACAGATCGAAGCAGATATTGTTTATGTTTGTTATGACAGTATTAATAATAATAATACTTCAAGTAGAAAAATTATAAAATATGAATTAAGAAAAAAAGTATCATCCAATGTTAAAAAAACAGTTTTGATGAAAAAGACTTACAATACAAACGATTGCGTGAATAAATCTGATGCAAACGAACCTAATTGGGAACCAGTAGCAGAGCACTTCAAAAAATTTAGAATAATTAAAACTAATAACATTCTTAATCTTGAAATTGAGATGGAAGATCCAGGTGAAAAAATTGTAGAAAAATATAATGCAGCAGCATTTATGAGGAATACTAGTTATTAAAAAAATTAAAATTAATGAAAAAAAATAAAAAAGAAAATGGTTTCGTTTTGGTATTTGTGATTGCGGTCGTTGCTGCATTGTCTTTAATGACAGCTTCTATGAATTTTTACTACGACAGCGCACTTAAATCAGTTACTAGAAATTCTGTTTTCCAACAAATGAAGTTAGCTTCTGAAACAGGTGCACAGGCAGCCCAAACATGGATCTTGGAACGTTTGAATCGAAATCAATTTTCACTATTAGATATGCAAAATAATTTTCATGTTGATAATTCAAATAATCAATGTCTAAATAGACATGGCTACACAGATAGCACTAAAGATGTTTTTTTTTCAAAAAGAATTATAGGGAACCTTGGTTCAGATGATCCAAAATTTGAAAACGTACAATATGAAGTTTTTATTCAGCGTCATGCAGATGTAATTAAATCTATCTATTTTACTGGTTCTGGAGCTTCCAGTACTAGCTTAAATAGATCGGCAGCTTATGTGAGAAAATTTAAGGACTTTCCGAATACTCAGTTTACGGTAGAGATGTGGCTTAAAAATATGCATGATGATAGCGATACTTACAATATGCATGCCTGGGAATGGGGTCGTACATGGGATGCTGTATTTAAAGTTTGGAGAAAAAATCCTTCTGATGAGCACTCATTTTCTCCACGAATAGGAAATGTTGAACTATCTACATCTGGAGGCCAAAACCCTGGAGAGTCAGTAAGAAAAGAATGGACTCATATTGCATGGGTCTGGGACGGAGGTAATAGTCTTGGGAATGTCAGAGTTTATCAAAATGGAATTCTCACAGGAACTTGGACTGCTTCAGTTCCTCCTGCTTATAGCACAAGTTATGGAGTTACTAATAACGCGCAACAACTTGCAGACTCAGATGATTACCCTCTTGCAATAGGAGAGGGGACCAATGGCTTTTCTGGTAGCAATGTTTTGGCATCTGCACAGAATAATGCTGTTAAATTTCAAGGAACATCGTGGAAAGGAAATTTTAGTGAAATAAGATTTTGGAATATTAGCAGAACCCAGGCTAATATTGCTGATAATTTTAGAACTAGACTAACAGGTTCTGAGCCAGGCTTAGTAAGTTACTACAAATTTAATGAAGGAGCAGGAACAGCAGCAATAGATTATAACGTTTCAAGACCAGCTAGTAGAAAAAATGATCTAACAATACTAGGGTTTGGTCTGAGCGAACCAACTTTATGGAAAGAGGAAAAAGTTTTTTATCCATTGGTAGCAAATCACAATTCAACTCCTCTTATTAATGTTCCACCAGGAGAAGATATTGCTTACTATAAAATTTTGTCATGTGGAAAAGGACCTGGAGGGCAATTAGTTCCATTGCAAACTATTGTTTCAGCGCCAGTTGTACAAGGAAATGTGGGAGAAGGAGAAATTTCTATTACCACTGAAGATATAATATTTATTGACTCTGGTCACTCTCCTTCAAGCGTGGAATTGAGTTTTTTTTCTAATGGATCTTCTAATTCTATTTATATGCAGGGAGAAGATAGCCTTGATCATAAAAGCTTACCTGCAGGATGGACAACTGCCCAACCATTTACAAACAATACAACGCCATTAATTTTAACACCCCCAGCTAACGTTACTTTATTAGAAATTAAAAATGCTTTAGCAAGTGTCTTTTACAATAGCTGTTCTACTAATCATGATTGTTCTGTTAAACCAAGTCTTTACACTCCAGGGAAAAGAAGAATCAAAGCTAAATTGATTTTTTCAAATACGGCATTAAATCAAGAAATTGGGATTGTAAAAAATTTACCTGCTCGCAATAAGGTTCTTTTATCACCTGTTTCATGGAATATAAGATAAGAAAAAAAGCTAAAGAATCTTAATATTTTACAACATTATCTTTTTAAAAGTATAGTTAAAAAATGATTAAAAAAATTAAAAGTTTTTTTTTAAATAAATCATTAGTAATATTTGCTTTGTTGTTTTTTGTTATTCTTCTGATCCGACTTGCTAATTTAGATTACGTTCAATCAATCACTAATTTAAGCTTAGATTCTTATCAAAAAATATTTAAATATGAATTGGCAGAAACACCGGTCATTATCGTAGATGTCGATGAAAAAAGCTTAGGAAAAATAGGTCAATTTCCTTGGAATAGAAAAATATTCGGAGATCTAGTTAAAACTTTAAAAGAAAGTGGTGCATCGGTAATTTCATTTGATATTTTTTTTAGTGAAGAGGATAAACAAAATCCAAACCAAATATTGAAAGCATATAACTTAAATCGTGAAAGTAATTTGGCGAGTGAAATTTTAAAATTACCAAATAATGATGATTATTTTTTGAACCAGATTAAAAATTCAAATGTAGTTATGCCAATTTTAGGATTAGTGCAAAAACCAATTAATTTTCAAAATCAAAAATCAAAGGCAAAATTTATTAGTAGAGGAGAGGACCCGAGAAAATATATCTATTCATTTGCTCATGGTCTGACATCTTTGAAAAAAATTAATGATCAAACAAGCGGAGTAGGTAATATTTCTATTGTTAATGATACTGATGCGGTGCTACGAAAAGCTCCTCTTTTGGTGAGTATTCAAAATGAACTATTTCCATCTCTTTCTATAGAAACCTTAAGATTATTTAAAAAGCAAAAAAATATTTTGGTTCAGTCAGATACAGCAGGAATAAATTCTATTAAACTAAGACCTTACACAATAAAAACAGATGCTAATGCAATGTTTTGGATTAAATATAAAAAATCTAAAAAAAATCAATATATTTCTGCTTTTGATGTTTTGGAAAAAAAATTTGAAAAAAATATTTTTAAAAATAAAATTGTATTAATTGGTTCCTCGGCTCAAGGAATTTTTGACTTTGCTAAAATTTCAACAGGAGATACCATTCCCGGAGTAGAAGTTCATGCAAATATTATTGAAAATATTTTTAATAATCAAATTTTAAAAAGAAGTTCAAGTTCTATTTTAGTTGAGGTCCTTATTTTAATTTTGGGTACTATTTTTGCTTTTTTCTTTGCAGATAATGCAAAACCTAAATCTAGTATTCTTTTTTATTTATTGCTTATTTTTATTATTTTGGCATTTGGCTTTGGATCTTACAAACAAAATTATTTAATTGATATTTCCTACCCTATTTTTGCCATCACTATTATGTTTTTATCAGGATTGTATCTCAGATATTTGAGAGAAAATGAAATAGCTCTTTCATTTGAAAAAAAACAGATTATTTTAAAGCAAGAAAGAGAAATAGCAGGAGAGGTTCAAAAAAAGCTTTTTCCTAAATTAGACGAAAAAGAAGAAAGAATTTATGGAGCAAATATCCCGGCTAGAGATGTGTCCGGAGATTATTTTGATGTTATTAAAATTAACAAGGATGAATTTTATTTCACACTGGCTGATGTGTCTGGAAAAGGCATTAAAGCAGGAATTTTAATGGCTAGCGCATCAGCAGTATTTAAGTCCTTGGCTAAAACTAATGTGCCTATTTCAAATATTTCTCTTAGAATGAATAATCAAGTTTCAGAATCTTCATACCAGGGAATGTTCATCACAGCTGTAATTGGCAGAATTAATTTAAAAACAGGAGATATGGAGTATATTAATCATGGTCATGAACCAGTAATGGTTGCTAACCAAGAAAAAAATTTTAAATATTTAGAATCAAGCTTTCCTCCATTAGGAATTATGCCAATTGAAGATGAAAGTTTTTTTGAGTCAACAAAAGAAAATTTTAAAGGTAAAAATATTTTTATATACACTGACGGAGTTACAGAAGGCTACTTGAGTAACGGTTTAGAATTGGGAGTGAAAGGTTTTGAAGAAATAATTAACAAATCAAATGATATTAATCCAAAAGAAGTTATTACTTCGATAGTCGATTTGTTAAAATCAGATTATTTAAGAGATGATATTACCTGCCTTGGTATTCAATTTAAATAATATCTAGATATATATTTTTTTTATTAATTAATTTATTTTTTTTGAATTTGTATTTTCTTAAAAGCGTAGCTAATAAAAATTGAATTAAACCTGTTTGTTTAGTTAAAATTTTTTATAGCATTTTCCAAATCAGATTTTTTTATCATCATCAAGTCAATTTTGTTTTTATTTTTTAATTTTGCTAGGCGTACAGCCTGAAATTGAATGCAAGACTCAAAAAATCTTCTAATATCTCTAGCATTTGAATATTTAATTCCTGTAATTTCAATGACTCTTTTGCAACATTCTTTTAATACTACATTTGCATCTTCTTGAATTAAATACTGGTTGTCTTTACAAAATTTGTAAAAAATTTGGTAGAGTTCTAATGAATTATAATTTTCAAAAACAATATTTTTTTTAAATCGTGATTTTAAACCTTGATTGGAATTTACAAATGTAATCATTTCTTTTTCATAACCAGCCACAATTACAATAAAGCGGTCACGATAATCTTCCATATATTTTATTAATTCATCTATAGCTTCTTGTCCGTTGTCATCTGGATCTTGTAAGTTTATCAGAGTATATGCTTCATCTATAAATAGGACATTATTGATAGCGCTATTAAATTTATCAGAGGCTTTGCTAGCTGTTTGCCCTTTTTCCGCAACTACAAGATCACTTCTTGTAATTTCAATAAGTTTACCACCGGAGATAATTCCAAGTTCTCTAAAAATTTTAGCTAAAATTCTTGCAACTGTAGTCTTTCCAGTGCCAGGGTTTCCCGTAAAGATAAGGTGATGAGAGATATCTGGAGCTTGATTTAAACCCATTTCTTTTCTTTCTTTAATATTTTCTAGATAAGCTACCATAAGCTTTATCTCTTCTTTTACCTTTGCAAGTCCTGGAAGGGACGTTATTTCTTTAATATTTTCTTGAAGAGTTTTATTCATGTTTCAATCTATATGTTTGTATATCTTTGATATAGATTGTTTCAAATGTCATTAAAAATATTTGTTAAATCTTTTTTATTTATATGTCTAATGCTGCCCAGTTTTGCTGGTGAGCCAGGCACTTCTGATGATGAACAAGTTAATTCTAAAAATGAAATAATTAAAAAAAATGTAGAGAATAGTAATTTTTCAAAAAAAATAAAACCTATCTTAAAAAAAACTACTATTAACTTACCAAAGAATCCCATTTCTCAGCTTTTTAATCAAACCATAGGTCAAAAAATAAATACCGAGAAAGCAAGTATTGTTGGAAACTGTCTTCCAATGCAAAAACTACAGTTTTGCAAAGTCGTTAAGCCCAAAAAAAATTCAAGTCATTTTAATAAATATTTTTATTATCTCAGTTCGGAGAATAAGGTAAATGCAATTATTGCCTTTTCTAACAAAAGAGTTGGAAACATTAGCATATGTAGGTCTATGATTGAAAGTTGGGCAAGATATTTTGAAAATTTTGATTTATTAAATACCACTTCCGATTTTAATAAGGATCAACTTTTTTTAGAGCACACAAATATTAAAAAAACAGAGATTTCAATGAGTTGTCAGTCTGAACAATTTAGAGATATAAATAGTTTTTTTTCCTTAAAATTCTTTAAAGATGAAAGCTAAATATCTATTTTTTTGTCTTCTTATAAGTACAGCTTCTTTTGCAAATGATAAATCCTTTTATGATGGAAGATTTAACTTTATTCAAGAGTATATTACAGAGCTCAAAAAATATCAGAAAGAAGATATTAATTATAGAGGTGCAGTAGTAGAATCATTAAGTGGTTCTTTTTTTGTAGCTTTTAATAAAAGAAGTCAATCTGAGGTAGACCAAGAAGCATTAGAAATATGTGTTAAAAAAAACGAAAAAAAATGCAAAGTGAGATTTCAATCTTTAAATATTAATACTTCCTACAACCGATTAGCAACATATAATGTTAATAAAAAAATATTAGAAGTAGGTTCTCGTGAGATTCCTTCAGCACTATTGAATACTTACAAAGGAATAACTTTTGTAAAGTCTGTGTCCAATTTCAAAAAAAAAGATTTTACCTGTGAAAAAAACACTTTAAATTATGACTTTGTAGTGGGCATAATCAGCTCACAAATAGATTTATATCCCCAGTCCTTTTTAAGAAAAGCAGGTCTAAATTATGTGATGATATGCGATAACATTTCAGCATTAGGCTTCCCATCTCCTGCTGGTTTAGCTCCTTCTCATTACGACCAATCACCTGGAGTCTTTTTCTTATCCTTAAAAAAAATAAAAAAACTAAATGATTCAGGTAAAGTAAATATGATAAAGCATCTTTTTCACCATGAATTTTACCATATTATTGATAGCACATTAACCAAAGCCGTCGTAGATGAGGAGTGGCTTAAGATTAATCAATATCCATATAGTAATAAAAATTTAAAAGCTAATTTCTCAGAGGTTTTAGACAATCAAAAAGGCTTTGTTAGCAATTATGCTAAAAATAATGAATTTGAAGATAAGGCGGAAGTTTTTGCTTACCTTATTACTAAGCATCAAGAAACGAAAAAAATTTTATCTAAAGATAAGATACTATTAAAAAAAGCTAAACTTATGATTAAAAGAATGAAATCCCTTTCACCAGATATTAATTCGAGTTTTTGGTCTAAACTTTAAAAGTAACTAGATTAAAATCACTCATTTAATTACAGGGTGTTCCTTTACCTCCAATAGGTAAGCATCTTCCTCCTGCTGCAGTATCTACTGGAGCATTTCTTCCTTTAATTTTCCAATCCCCATATATAGCATGAGTGTCTGCTCCATTGTTCTCCCATAAACAGGCGCTTTTTGCAGTCGGAATATCGTTAATCCTTTTTCCTCCTACCTCAAATTTTACAATACATTCAGGACCTGTGCAGGCTCCACTCGCTGAAGACCATCTACCACGATCTTCAAAATATGCTTGAATTAAAAACCTCGAGTGTAAAATTGGACAACCTGCACCTGCGCCAAATCCTCCATTGGATTTCCAGCAAACAATTTGAATTTGTCCTTTACGGTGTCTTTGCTGCGAATCTGAATCGACAGTTATTGCAGACCATTTATTGTTCCAGGGATTTTTAAATGACTCAAAATGTTTTTTAACGGATTGAGTGAAGTTACCACAAGGAGTAACTGAACTTACTTTTGTTTGTTCGGCTGGATTCGTAGTTGTAGCGAATGTCCCGTCACTATCTCTCTTAATCATATTGCCATCAAAATCAAATTCTTTAATGACCGATGTTAAATCTGCTTGAGCTACTGCGTATTCAAAATTAATAGTTTTGTGGACTGTTTCAGCATTCTGAAGATGAATTTTAATTCTTGCATTATTTACATACCTCTCATATCCAACAATACCTACGCCAGCTAACACTCCAATAATTGCAACCACAACTAAAAGCTCTACTAAGGAAAATCCCAAATTCTTCTTCATTAACTCTTGTTAAATAATTTTATTTAAGATTTCAATAGTCTTATGAGTTTTTTTTACTCTACGTGTTTCTTACTTCTGATATATTTTTTACTAAAGTTTGTAATTCAGTTTTTATATTTTTAAAAACACCCTGCCAGTGTCCGTCAGATTCTTGTCTAAATAATCTTGTGTTTTCGTACCAAATACTTTCATCTGTATTTAAAAACCATCTCCAATCGGGTACTTTTGGCAAAAGAATCCAAGTTGGTGTTCCTAATGAACCTGCCAAATGTGCAATAGAGGTGTCAGTTGTTATAACTAAATCAAGGTATTTTAATATTGCCACGGTATCTAAAAATTTATGACTTCCCTGATCTACTAATGGGTCGTAATCAATTATTTGCTCAGCAAAACCTAAATCTTCAATCTGTTTCCTTGCGAATCCTTTTTGCAAAGAAACGAAAGACGTTTGAGGTATATTTAACAATTCTTGAAATAAAGATAAGTTTACACTATTTAAATGGTCTCTTGGATTTTCAGGATTTCCTTGCCAACACAATCCAATTTTAACTTTTTCATCCAAGCCTAACAAGGTTTCCCATTCTTGTAGCTTATTCTCATTAATTTTTATATTAGTCGGTTGGGGAGGCTTTGTTTTAAAAATGTCTGGAGTTAAAATTCCGGGAAGATCACCTATTGGAATCCATCGAAAAAAATTATCAAAGTCTTGTTCTGGAGTAATTATTTCATCAATCTCAGAAATATTTTCAAATAAGTGATGAATTTCTAATGGACAGCTAAAAATAATCTCACATCCCATTTGTTTGAGGCTAGGTATATATCTTGAAAATTGAATTATGTTCTCGTAGTCTTTTTCACTCACAACAAGTAATTTTTTTTCTGAAATTGGCTCTCCTTTCCAGATAGTTTTTCTTTTATCTAAAATTTTTTTAAAAGAAGAATCGTTATAAATTCTTGAATGATATTTTTTAAAACCATCTTTAAAATTCCCATTAAGCAAATGGATAGAGCCAAGATTTGCACTAGCTTTTGTAAATTTAGGATCAAGATCGATTGTTTTTTGATAAACCTCCTTAGCTCTTTCAAATTGATTGGCATTATAAAGTGTATTGGCAAAATTAAAGTTAGCTACAACAGAATCAGACTTAATTTTCACAGCTTTTTCGTGGCAAAGAATAGCGTCATCGTATTTTTTTTGCAAATAAAACAAATTTCCCAAATTACTTAAAATAAAATGATTATTTGGATTGTTAATAATAGCTTTTTGATAAACTTTTATTGCTTTATCAAAATCACGATTTTTTTTATACAATAGGGCTAAATTCAAGTAAGCGAAAACCTCCTTTGGATCTATATTAATCGCATCTTCATAGCACATAATAGCTTCTTCAAAGCTGCCCCTTTCTTGAAAAGCCGTCGCTAGACTTAAGTAGGCCTCAACATAAAGAGGGTCTCTTTCAATTACTATTTTTAACCATTGTTCAGCAAGATTATATTCTTTTAGGCAACAAATATTGTCTCCAAGCTTGAACATCAGATCAGTATTATCGAAATTATTTTCGCAAGAATTCAAATAGTACCAAATTGATTTTTTATAAAGATTCTGATTAAAATAAATATCCCCAATCAACTCATAAACTTTTGGGTTCCCAGGTTCTTTGGCTAACATTACCATGGCACGGCTTTCGGCATGATTGTATTGTTTGTTTTTAATTAAACCGAAGGTCTCTTTAATTTCTGAATTTATTAAATTCATTATAAATTACGAATCTTGCTCATTAGAGACCATAAAATATTATGACAAAAATTTAAACAAGGTATCTCCTGTTAGATTATATAAAAAACTTGCAAACACGATAAAACAGCCATAAGGGATTGGAAAATTCTTATCTTTTTTAATAATAACTAGAGGAATAGCTACTATTAAGGCTGACAAGGCTGACACCAAAAGAATAAATATAATTGATTTTATGCCAAACCAAGATCCTAAAAATAACAAAAGTTTAGCATCCCCAAGTCCCATACCTTCAATTCCTCTATATTTTAAATAAAACCATCGAATTAAGTACAAAATTAAAAACCCAACAATGGAGCCCATTAAAGATTCTGTGATGTTAATGGAAAATGGATTTATTTGAAAAAAAGAAATAGCAATACCCACAAAAAACATTGGAAAAGTAATTACATCTAAAATTAAATATTCATTTAGATCTGTAAAAAAAATTATTATCAGAGCAATGTAAAAGAGCACAACACATAGAGAATCAGAAGTTAAGCCATAGTAAAGATATGTATGAACAAATATTGCTCCTGATAACAGTTCAACAATTGGATATTGTAGACTAATAAAATTTTTGCACTGGGAACATCGACCCAATAGAAATAAATAACTAAATATGGGAATATTTTCGTACCAAGAAATTTCTTTTTTACATTTTCGACAGAAAGATTTTTTAAAAATAATATCTTGATCTTTAACTAGTCTAAATATGCAAACATTTAAAAAACTTCCTACAATTGCACCAAAAGCAAAAAGGTAGGATGCTACCATTTTAAAATTTTATCTTTTGAATTTTATTTTATCATCACCACTGTCATCACGATCAATTTGTGGTTTGACAGATCCATCCTGGGATGTTTCAGATTTTATTTCTTCAGATTTTTCTTGAGTTATATCAATGTTTTCACTACTCACTTCTTGAGGGGCAGCTTCTTCACTAGGTTTATTTGCATTTGGGTTTGCATCTGCATGGCTTTCACTTTCTATTTTAAACATTTTGTCTAAGTGTGCTAATTTGATAACTTTCATTACTTCATTGCTGACATTAATTAGCGTAAAAATCTTTTGTTCTTTTTTTCCTGTTTGCATACCTTCTACTAAAGCAGCAATTCCTGATGAATCTATGTAGCTTACATTTGCCAAATCTACGGATACCGTCTTACATTTTTCAAACAAATCTTTGATATTCTCTCTAACAATCGGAGATTGATCTAGGTCTATTTCGTCGCCTAAAATAAGCACTCCCTTGTCATTATTAATTTTTTGTTCAATAGACATAATTCATTAACTATAATATTAATTTATATAAAACAAGTATCTATGATTATTCAATGTGTTTCCTGCTTAAAAAAATTTGAAGTGGAAGCTTCTCAAATTCCTAATAGTGGTCGTCAGGTAAAATGTGGAGCTTGTTCAAATGAGTGGTTTTACAAACCTGCAGATATTTTATCAGATAGCGAAACTGAAGAAGTAGAAAAAATTTCATCACAAACTTCTACTGAAAGTCAATCTGACACTGTCACTCCAAATCAGGATTATCAAGTTGTAGAGCGAGAGGGAGAATTTGCAGCTGATGAAAATAAAATAGATGTATTTACCAATAACGAGGAAACTATAGATGAATCGAAAATAGATTTTAATGATCTTGATAATGAAAAAGAGATATCAAAAAAAGAGATGGATGACACGTTAGATAAGATTGCTTTAAATAGAAATTTAGGGTCACCTATGTCTAATACAAAAAGAAAATCTTCATTAATCAGGGCAAGACATCTAACTTATGTATTGTTTTTTTTAATTTTAATTCTCTTTGTTGTTAGTATTCCTTTTAAAGATAGTGTTTTAATGATTTTTCCAGAGCTAGGCATTATTTATGAAGGCGTAAAACCAATATATAATTTACTATTTAAATAAAAAAACTATCTCATTGCCTCGGGCAATTGCGAGTTACTTAGATCTGGACCTTCCGTACTTTTGTCTAACTTTATTTTTTTTTTATTCTTTGGGTCTAATTTTTTTTTTTCCATTTTATCATAAAACTTTTTTTTTTTAATAAAAAGATCTTCTTTTTTTTCAGAAACTAGGGCTGAAATTACAGCAGTAATAACAATATTTTTTGAGGTAGGTTTTTCCCTAACAATGGTTTCTTCCTCAAAATTAATTTTAAATTTAATATTAGTTAAATCTTTTTTAAAGTTAACATAGTTTGCATAGTTTGAAATTGCTGTAAAATTAATAGAATTTATGGAATAGTTTTTCATAATTAGGGGTTTACCTTCTTTTAAAGAATTAATTGTAATATTGTTTTTAGAAGAAATGCCAGATATCGAATTTTTAAAATTTTGAAATTCTGCGGGAGACATAATGTTATTTAAGATTTTTAAGTATTGGTACTCTCCCTCTTTCACCACACTATTAATTCTTGCTAAATCAATCATTAATTTATTAGCTTGTTCCTGGGAGTTTTCACCCTTAGTGAGCCATAATTTCTGCGAACTGAGTTTGCTAGATGTATAAATTTCTGAAATAACAACAATTAGGATCACAGCAAGTAAAGTGCCAACTCCAAAAACTATTTTTTTAGAATGATCTACAAGCGTACTATCTAATAAAGTGCTGTCTTCTTTTGTTTTTCCCAAACCAAACATAAAACTATAAATTACTGATCTTAATCTTTTTAATTATATCATTAGTTATTTTGTTAACACTATTGAGAACAAAATTTTTTGCAATATTAGCCTGCTTTTCAGTTATTTTTGGAGTTTTAAGAAACGGTTTGTGGATTTTTTCAGCAGCACTAAGAATTTCATCAATAGTAAAACCTTTATTTTTTTGCATAAGATTATAATTTTGTTACTATTTTGTTATTGATTCGTAATATATATGGATAATAAAAAAAATTCTATCAAAGAGATATTAACAAACACCAAAGATTTGTTAATTAAAGATAGTGAGCTTTCTAAAGAAAAAGAAGAGTTTGATGCTAAACTTTCAAAAGCCTTAGAAGGAAATATTTTAACTCTCAATAAGCTAGCCAATAAAGATACAATTGATGAGCTTGATCAAAGATCTAAGAAAATTACTCAAATCGTGGAGTTTCAAAGCAATGAAACCCTATTATTAGATACAGAAATCAAAGATCAGAGTGAAATATTGCTGCTCAATAATGAAATATTGGAAAAAGATAAAGAAATCAATGAAAAGGAAATTCAAAACGTTCTAGTTGCATCGGAAAATCAGGACAAGATAGAAGGTTTGGACACAAAATTTAATTCTGATAGTGATCAAAGTGAAGTTTCACCAAAATTAAACAAAGAAGAGAGCACAGAAAAAGGAAAAAATTATTTAAGTATTTTGGAAAGAATCGAGCAGCTTGAAGAACAAAAAAAAACAATCACAAAAAAATTAGAAAAGAGCATTGAAGAAAATGAATTAAGAGATCCATCAGAAGAAATTTCTTTAAAGTTTGATATTTTATCTAACCAAATTTCTAATGATATTGACAGTAAAATTGATCTTATAAATAACGATATCAATATAGTTAATGAAGAAAAAGATGGAATTTATCAAGAATTAAACAGCCAAAAAGAATCGGTAGAATCTGGATTTTCTGGACTAGAATTGTCTAATGAAAACTTAAAAAACCAAATAGATAATATAGATCTACAAATAAAAGATGGTCAAAAAAACCAGGAAGAAAATATAGAAAATAAACTTCAAGGGTTTGGAAATAAACTTCAAGGATTTGAAAGTAAAATTGAAGAAAATATAGATAGTAAGCTTTTATTGTTTGAAAATAAAATTAATTTAAAACTTCAAGAGCTTCAGCATATTTTAGAAGAAGATAGAGCAAAAAAAAAATTAGAAGAAGAAGAAAAAAATAACGATCCTGACCATCAAGCTAACTTGAGACTTAACTCAATATACAAAATTCTTGAAGCTCAAATGAGTCAGTCATTAATTAATAATAACTTAAGCGCTAATAAGGAAAGTCCTGATATTTTTAGAAATGAAAATCAATACATCAAGAACGCTCCTACTGAAGTTACTAGCGTTGAAAACTCAAATACAATTCAAAAAACAAATCAAATGCTTGAGTCAATTTTGCATTCAACTCATACATTGTCAGAAGAAATCGATACTTTGAAAAAACAAGAAAGTAATCACCCTCAAGCTATTGAAAGTTCAAAAATAGAATTAATAAGCAGTCAGCTTAATTCGCTGATAGACCAACAAACTAAACTAGACAAAATTCATGAGGAAATATATTCATTATCTAATCAGCAATTTAAGTCAGATGAGGTCAAAAATAAAATTCATTCTTTATCCGATCAACAATCCAAAATAGAAGCAATAAGCAAACATTTAGAATCTTTACCTGAGGAAAAAAAGAATTTAAATTCTACTTTGTCTGAGCAGCTAGTAAAATTAGAAGAAATTTTTAGTTTCTTAAAATCTGCGCCAGTACAAAAAGACAAAACAGAAAAATTAGATAATTTAATTCAATACTTCAAAAGTAGCGAACTTCAAAAAATGAGTCATATTAAATTTGATTTTGTAGGAATTCAGCAATTCGAAGACTTAAAGTCATCTAAAAAATTTTTAGAAAAAATGATCCTATCTGAAACTCAGAATTGGATAAAATTAAATCAAAAAACAATTGAAGATATTTCTAAAAAATTATTATATAAATAATTTTTATGAGGTTACAAAAAGGTTTCTCACTAGTGGAGCTGCTAGTGGTTATCGCAATTATTGGATTGTTATCAAGTATAGGAACTGTTGGCTTTCAACGATACATAGATATTAGCCAAACAAGTGTGGCTCTACAAAATTTTAATACTTTTTCAAGATTTTTATCTACCGAGTTATTGTTGCTAAATAATAATATCAAAGAACAATCTTCTGATATTAAAGCGGGGGATGTTCTATGGAAAAAGAACACTCATAATTTAGACTCTTTTTTAAACGGAGTAGCCTCGTTTCATGATCTAGATTCCGACCTGGGTGGTTTTAAAAATCCTTTTGGAGGTTCAAATAAAAAGCAAATTTACTCCACTAGCAACCTTATCGACCCTGACAAATCTAGCTTGACGAATCAGGGGAATATAGTTCTTAGAGTTCATCCATCCTCTCCTTTGGATGGGGCTAAAATAGCTGGACCTCGAAAGTTTCAGGTTCTTTATTATATAAAAAATGGAGTTTTTGACACAACCATGATCTCTAGTTATGTTTTAGAATAATTAGTTAATTAAAATATTTAATAAAGTCTTTTAAATATCCAAAACCTGAAACAATTATTGCAATCTTCGATAAGATTTTCCAAATTTCCCTGCCATGATATTTATTGGAACTTCTCCAAACACCAACAATGGATATTAAAACATAGGTAAAAAACAAGAAATATAGAAAAAATATCACTATTTTTCCAATAATATTTTTTGGTAAAATTTGATTCGTAATTAATGCATCAATAGGATTTTCATGAAAAGCAAAGATTGCAGAAAAAATAACTACAAAAAAAAAGAACGGAACAATATTTCCAAAAAACCAATAGGATCTACTTAAACTAAGCTCTCCAAGCCATAATTTATTAACAATATTAAGTATATAAGGCATATTTTACTGATTTTTTAGCTATACTATAGCTTAAAAATTTCATACAAATTACATACATTTTAAATAAATTATAAATAAACTGAAAAAAAAGGAATAGAAATGAAAAAAAGTTTACAAAAAGGTTTTTCACTTGTTGAATTGCTAGTGGTCGTGGCCATCATAGGAGTTTTAGCAGGAGTAGGTATAGTAGGTTATCAATCATATACAGAATCTGCGAAGATTAAGGTTGCAGAAGCAAACTTCAATTCAATCACGCGTTTTATTGAAACAGAATTAACACTTTTAAATAATGGTGTTCAAGATTCTTCAGGAGCTTTAAGAAATAATCTTAGAGGAGCAACTGTACCAGCAACAATTGGTACTGTTGCATTCACTAGAGACACACATCCCATTCAAGGATTAAAAGGAGCAATTGAATTTCACTTTGGTATGGCGAATGAAGGGTTAAAATTCAAAAATCCTTTTGCAGTTGGAACTAATCCACAATTAAGATCATTATCTGGAACTGGTACAGGTGCTGCTGCAGATTATGGAAGAGGTTTTATATTGCTTAGACAATCTCAGCCAGGAGAAAATGGTATAGCAACTGCTGGAGCTGCTGCTGCGGATGCTGCTTTAATTGGAAAAATATCAGCTGTATACACTGCTATTGCAGATGTACCACCTGCGGTTCCTACAGCAGCTCAATTAACTAGTGGCCTAGCTTCAGGAAAGTACAAAATTAAACATTTTGAATTAAAATAATTTTTCAAATATATTTTTAAAAAAAAGGCTTCTATTTAAATTAGAAGCCTTTTTTTTGTCTAAAACAAATACACTAATTGATTAATAATTATTTTTTAAATAATATTTGAAAAGTATCTTTAATAAATTTAAAAAAGTTTACTTTCTTTTCGGTGAATAGTCCTTCCTCATAATCATTCACTATTCTTCGATAAAGTAATGCTTTGTTTGGAGATATTGAGTTGAATTCAAAGTATTTCAAGAAAATATTCTGATGGGTATCGTATATGTTAGTTTTAAGCCTAAGTTTTTTAAGTAAAATTAAGAATAAGAAGTCCGTATAATTTCTTTTGATTACTACAATCATTAAAATTGCAAATAAAAACAAGCTAACAAGGACCAGGAGAGTATCAAGAAAAATACCAAAAATTACACTCTTATCTAATTTAACAAATTCATTTATAAGCTTACTTCTTTTTTTAGAATCGTAAGATAGTAGGAAATTAGACCATTGGTAATCTAAGTATTTAAACCACAAGACAATAGACTCGGTTGGTATAAGTTTATAAAAATTTTCATTTTCTTTAGTTTCATCTTGATTATTAATATTAAAATTGTTGATGTTAGATCTAATTCTGTTGGAAGGAATAACTTGTGTTGGATCAAATCGAACCCAACCCTTATCAGCAATCCAGGCTTCTACCCATGAGTGCGAGTCCTGCTGAGAAAAAGTAAAAAAATCTCCATATGTATTGTATTGCCCTCCATAATAACCAGTAACAATCCTGCTAGGAATACCTGCAGCTCTAGCTAATATAGCCATCGTTCCAGCATAATATTCACAGTAACCTTCTTTATTTTGAAAGAAAAATTTTGAATAGTTATTACCGATAGGCTGAGGACTAAGAGTATAGAAATACTCATTTTTCTCAAAGTGCTTCATAACAAAATTCAAATAATCTAAATCCGTCTTGCCTTTTTTATTTTTGTTAGCCCAGTCAAATAAATTGTTATTAAGAGATTTAGGAAGCTGTAAGTAATATCTTAAAGATTTCTTGTTTATATCCTTAAAAGGGAAGGTGATTTGAGATACAAAATTAAACTTACTTTTTTTAATAATATTTTTATCCAGTTGATAAGTTAAGTTATGATAATCGTAATAAAAACTATTTACAGGTAAGACATAATCTAAAACAGGAACCCATTTTTTATCATAAGCATTAACAAGCACAGTATACTCCAATAGATTAGTATCTTTTTTAAAAGTTTGAATATTATTTTTAAAAACCGTTTTGGTATCTAAGGTTTGCCAATTTTTTCTAAAATCGAGAATAGAAAAAGTCTTTACCCTAAAGTACAGTTGGTTCTGGTTTACTTTTTGTTGGAAAGTTGCATCAAAAACACTTTGATCATTCTGAGTTATCTTTCCAAAAGTCCCAAGAGATATTGTATCCGGAATTCCAAGGTTATTTGTTTTGCTGGTAAAAAAGTTAATATTCACTTCCGTTCTGGGAAAAAGCAGGTAAGTTATTATAATAGTAGGGACAGCTACAAGTATAACTATGATTAATCTTTTCAGATTACCAAAATTGATATGAATCAATTCTCTTTGATTAATTAAATATAATAAAATAATAATCAGAACGGTGTTTGCACCAGTCAAAATACTACTAATAAGATTTTGATTATTAATTAAATTTGCAACGGTAAGAAAAATACCAAGAGATAGAAAAAAAAAATAATTTTTATTTTCTGTTTCTAATAATTTAAATAAGAAAAGAATATAAAGACAATTGACAAAAAAATCTTTTGTAATGGTATATTCTTCAAATATAAACTGAATAACAATAAAAGAAATTAAAATTAGGTGCCTAGCAAAGAAATGAGTCTTGATTGATTTTAATTTACAAGCCAGCACTGCGGAGGTTATCAAAGCAAGATATAGAATATTGGCAGAATCTAGTTTTTGCCATTGTAACAAAAACTGTATTAGAACCATTGCAATAGGAATGTTCAGGTTTTTGTTCATTTAATCTATCTCTGCAATTATTTTTAATAATTTATTTGCATGGTGAGAAGTTTCTCCATAATCAGACCTGTGGTCTTTAATTTTGATTGCAAAGACTTTCTTTTGTTGGAGACATTCCTTTATTAAAAAAACTATCATTCCTAATTTGGTTTCATGATCTTGTTTTGGAATTTGATCATAATCAATTAAAATTTTTTTAATATGTAGCTGGTTCTCAAATTTTTTTATGTATAGTTGATCTTTGCTACTTGATATCTTCCATGCAATTTTGCTCTCACTCATTCCTTCTTGAAATTGGTCAATTCCATCAAAGTCTTCACTAGAATTGGATTGTTTGCTCGAAATATGAGTTAAAAAATCATTAAAATTTCTAAAACACTGAATAGGCGAGGGATATACGTAAACTTTTACTTTAAGTTGAAACCAGTTCCAAGCCCGGGTGATGCCAAAAGGAAAAGATGTTTCTATTCTCAACAAAGGAAAATCATAACAGCCTCTTCCTGGAAAAAGCCCTTTTAAAAAAACTATATTTTCAGCAGAAGTGAGATTGAAATTAGTAGATTGAAATTTGCTTTCTTTATCGAAAATAGAAAAATTTATTTTTTTTTGCTTGGAGTGATTGATGATGTGAAGCTTAATTCCTCTTGTGTCTTTGTCATGAATAATATTTTCAACTGGCTCAAAGCTAAGATGATTTATATTTTCATAAGTAATTAATATAGATAAAAAAAATAAGATAGATAAAATAATTAAAAGAATAAGACCTAAATTAATTTGATAAATTGTTGCAGCAATTAATGACAGAATGATAAATAATCCTATTTGAAATCCATGCTTGGTAGGAAAAATATAAATATTTTTTTTAGAAACCGTTGGATCTGGATATTGAGTAAGTTTTTTTGCAATAATAGAAAAATAAAATCTATTTAATGCTTTTGAGATCATTAGCGAGGTAAGGCAACTTTCTCGATCACTTCTTTTTGAATATAATTAATAATATCTACATGAGAATCAAAGTTCTTTATTCTGTGGCGCAAGATATAAGGAAATATTTTTTGCACCTCATCAAACGTAACATAGTCCTTGTTTTGTAAGAATGCGTATGCTTTTGATATTTGTACAGCAAATAAAAGTGTTCTCGTAGAAAGGATTACATCAAATTTTATTTCACCAGCTTGCCTTTTTAAACTTTGAATATAATCAATCACCAAGTCTTTGCATTGAACAAGAGAAACTTTTTTCATCAGCTCTTCTAAATGAACTTTATCTAATTTTTTTGTGCTAGGATTGGATTGGTTTGTTAAAATATCTTTTTCATGCTTGGAAGAGAGTGGATTCATAGAAAAAGAAATCATAAAACGATCTAATTGAGATTCTGGTAAAGGATAAGTTCCAACTTGATCTGATGGATTTTGAGTTGCTATGACAAAAAAAGGGTGGGGAAGTTTGTGGGTCGTTCCATCAATGGTAACGCTCTTTTCTTCCATGCTTTCCATAAAGGCACTTTGACACTTAGGGTTACCTCGATTTAGCTCATCTGCTAAAATCATATTGGAAAAAACCGGACCTTTTTGTAGGTGGGGTTGGTTGTTTATGTATTTGGTAAATCCATTAATATCTGATGGCAACATATCTGAAGTAAATTGTATCCTTTTAAAATCTAAGTTTAAATTTTCTGCAATCAGTTTTGCAAAAGTTGTTTTTCCAGTGCCTGGATGGTCTTCTAGTAAGATACTACCTCCAGCCAGAATAGAAGCCAACGCAAGTTGTATTTTATCTTCGTTACCTACAATATTTTTATTTAAATGGAGAATGAGTTTTTTAGTCATTGGTTGTTATATTATTTTTAATTTATTTAGGTTTTTAGTTCTAATTTCGTTCTGGCATTATGCCTGCTCTTTGCTCATTGACTGTATTTTCTTCATCAGTTCCTGCTGCATTGTATTGTAAATATGGTAGATTTGTAATTCTTTTTTTCTTCTTGCTCTTTGGCATACTGCAAATTGAGCTCAAGATTAGTTGGATCTTTTAAGATTTCTTTGTAAGTAATCTCAGAGGCAGCATTATTTAAAACAACAAAGCTAACAATAAAAATTTGAAATAATTTTTTTATTGTTTTTGGAAGGTTAAACTTGCCCATAAAGATTGCCAGTCTGCGTTTTTGATGTCTGATTTTTTAAAATATACTGAACTTAGTAAAAAAAGACCAGTATTTTTAATGGAAATAGTCGCCTTGCCACTACTATCAGTTTTAGTTTTAGTAATCTCAGTTTGATTTCTATTTTTGTGAAATGTAGTGATTTGTGAATTAGGATTCGGTTTGCCGTCATAAAGCAAAAGAACCTCAACTTCATTTGTATTTTTATAAGGATTGTTTAATGCAATTAATTCAAAGAGAAGACCTGTATTAAAATCTTCGCCTGACTTAGCACCAACTTGAATAAGAGATTTAGCATACCGGGTGTAGGTTTCCTTAATATCAGAATTAATAAAATCAGGATTTTCTTTACTCCATCTTTTCCAAAGTCCCTCATCTTGTAAAAAGGATTTAAATACTTCAAAATTTTTATAATCAACTTTTTCTGGAACAGATTCATAGGATAGAATATGCAATCCAGATTCTTTTAATGGAGATTGAATGGCAGGATAGTCACCATCCCTAGGTTTTAGGGTAATTGATTTTTGATCTAAAAAAAGATCAAGTCTTTTAGTTTCAGATCGAAGATAAGGGAATTTGTCCCCTCTAAACTTTTGACCAACTTTGATGTGTGTATTTAATTTAGAATTAGGTTGTGTAATAAAATTTTCAGGCTCTAGCCATAGTTCATGCGCAGAACTAGTGATGGAGATGAAACTAAATAAAATGATTAATGTTAATTTAGCTAGAAAATAGTTCATTAGTTAATTATATCTTACTTCAATGTTCATACGTTCTTTAATTATTTTTTTTAGTCTATGTCAATTTGCATTTAGCCATGAATTGAAGCCGGCTATTGCCAATTTAGAATTAACCTCTAACTCAGCAGGGATACATTATGAACTTAAGATTCAGCTAAATTTAGAATCGATTATATCTGAAGTAGATCCTAATCATGACAATACAAATGAATCTAAAAACTCAGAACGTTATGAGCAATTAAGAAGATATACACCTGAGCTTTTGAGGCAAGAATATCAAAAAATTAGACCATTTTTTTTTCAAAATATTCATTTTTCAAATGGAAATAATACAATTGTATTTAAAGATGACGATATAAATATCGGGGAGGTTGGAGATCTTTCTTTAGCTAGAGAAACGGAGATTGTACTCAGGGGTAATTTTCCTTCTAGCAACTCTTTGTTGCAATTTCGTTGGAATCCTTTTTATGGCTCCATTGTTCTTAGGGTTAATAAAGATAGAGAGGAGCTGTTCACAAAATATTTACAAAACGGAGATGTTGCTTATTTTTCAACGTCTGCCAATCAACAGCAAACTTTTTTAAGTGTAGTTCAAGATTATATCATTATTGGCTTTCAACATATTGTACCTAAAGGCTTAGATCATATTTTATTTGTGGTGGGATTGTTTTTATTATCTACCAGACTACGGCCTTTGATATGGCAAATATCGGCTTTCACCCTTGCCCATACTATAACTATTTTTCTAGGAGTTATGAAGATTGTAACTATTTCAGCTTTGATAGTAGAGCCCATCATCGCTATCTCAATTGTTTATATTGCTATAGAAAATATATTTCTTAAAGATCTATCCAAATGGAGGCCAGTGTTAGTATTTATTTTTGGATTGTTGCATGGTTTGGGATTTGCCGGAATTTTAAATGAAATTGGTGTAGCAGAAAGCTATTTTATAACGAGCCTAGTCTCTTTTAATATCGGAGTAGAAATTGGACAGCTGCTTGTAATCAGTATTTGTTTTGTATCAATTGGACTTTGGTTTGGTCAAAAAAAATGGTATCGAAGATACTTAACCAATCCATTATCTGCAATGATTGCTATAGTTGGTTTGTTTTGGTTTATAGAAAGAGTTGGTTTTTTAATTTAGATTTTGTTATAATTTAATTTAGATTTTGTTATAATTATTGTATGGACCCAATTGTACACAGAACGTCTAAAAGAATATTCAGATTCTTAGACCCCATTTATGAAGCCTTAGAACCTCTAGCATATCCTATGATTAGATTTGTTGCAGGTGCGATGATGATCCCTCATGGGTATGGAAAAGTGTTTGGAGGAATTGAAGGAACCACTCGATTTTTTGAAAGCGCTGGATTAGAGCCTGCTTTAATTTTAGCCTGGTATGTTGGTTTGATTGAGCTAGTTGGCGGTATTTGTGTGGCTCTTGGATTGTTTACTAGAATAATGTCAGCACAACTAATCGGAGTTCTTGCGGTTGCTACTTTTTATATTCATTTACCAAGTGGTTTTATGTGGGTTAAGGGAGGATATGAATATCCATTGTTCTGGTTAGTAGTCATGATTGCTATTACCATTAAAGGTGGGTACAGATTGAGCATAGACAACCTACTCGGAAAAGAATTTTAATGAATTTATCAAGCCTACCTCTTAGTAAAGCTGTTGTAGTATTTTTAATTTTGGTTGCAGCAGTGATTCTTGGAATTACTTTAATTGTTTAGTTATCATCGAATAAACTTTTTTGCTTATTGATGATTAATTATGAAATCGATAAATTTAATTTTCTTTTGATTAAGATCTAATTTAATTGAGTTTTTGAATTTTTTTGAACTTAATGTCGCACTGAGTAATTCTTTCTATTTTTCTATGGAAACAATTTTTTTTAAAAGCTAGAAGGCG
>Ga0209634_1000327_pt1 | contig 36490 bp, 54 predicted proteins | sample LinPmetageLP40_FD_184043 | JGI IMG/M metagenome (GOLD analysis project Ga0209634, IMG submission 184043) | Marine viral communities from the Pacific Ocean - LP-40 (SPAdes) (version 2) | ecosystem: Environmental > Aquatic > Marine > Oceanic | place: Pacific Ocean | collected 2010-08-26 | reverse complement strand
GCGTAAGAAAATAGAAGTGCCAGTGTATCACTATAAAGATAAAAACGGAGCGTATACCTATGATTTTGAGGCTATGGTGGCGTTCTTTAACGAAAGGTTGGATGAATTAAAATGATAAAATTACTAGGCAAAGGTAAAGACTTAGAACATAGCTACTATTCTGACTATAAAGCTAATTACATAATTAAAGACTTAAAGCAGAATAACTTTGAAGGTAAGTATGTAGATGGGGTTATTATTTATCCTAACTACCAAGAAGCTGATGAAATAGTATCCGCTTGGGTAATGGCAGACAATATGAAGGAATCAACAAATAATAGTTGGGAGTATATAGATGACAACAGAACATGATTTAATATTTGATGAGATGTACGACGATTTTAAACGTACAATAGAAGCAGAGGGACAAATCAATTTATTTGATTATCAAGAAGCAAACGAAATAGAGCAAGATATGATGATGAAGATTTGGGAAACATACATAATGGAAGTAGGTAAGAAAAATGGGAAGAAGTAATAGATTAGAATTAATTAGTAAATCATTAATAGAAGCAATAGGAGAAAATAAGAATACTATCTTAGGAGAAATAATGTTAGGTGTTAATTTCTTCAATAAAGAAAAGGGAAGCACACCAAATAAGCGGGTAAAACAAAAGAATAGCACAGACAAATATGTAAGATCTTGTCCTAAGTGTAACTTATGTTGGGAGTACACGAGAGTAATTGGAACAAGAAGGAATAGAAAAACAATATATTACAACGATTTTCCAAAGTATGGAAAGAACATTGAAGTGTGTGGTAAATGTGAACCTCAAGAAGAAGAATAAATGTACAATAACGACAAAGATGCAATTTTTCTCGTACATAAAACTGGAGAAGCAGTAAAAGTTAAATTGAACCTAGCTAGAAATTATATTAAAAGCTTACAAAGAGGAGGTATACCCTTTCTAAGAAAGATTGGATGGGATATAGCAAAAGAAGATAAAAGAAAGTATAGAAATTGGAAAGATTTAAAAAGAGAAAGGATATTTAGTAATGACGAAGAAAAAAGGAATATGTAAAGTATCGTTCAATGGAGATTTTCCTGATAAGGAGAAACTACATATACAATTCTACAAACATAAAGGATTACACAATTTTGATGACTTTGACAAATGCACCATATTACAGAATATGATTGGATTACTGACTAAAGAGCAAGAATTGTATGCTGATAGATATTACAAGGAATTAGAAAAACGAGCAGATTCTTTAGGTAGTGGAATGTTTGAAGCTGATGAAAGATATTTAAAAAATTCTAAGAATTGGCAAGGTGAAGGTTTTGTTAAGAGATAAAAATTAATTTGGAACTTTTAAAAAGTACAGACGTATAATAAGAAACAAGGAGAGATTATGAAGGAATTTTATTACACAATAGAAGTAAATGGATATGTCCGAGCAAAGAATAAAGAGAAGGCGTTGAAAGAAGTTACTCATTATAAAGAGCATTACATGATTGATGATTTACACCCTACAATAAAAGTAGAGGAGATGTAATGAAGGATGTTATATGGGGCATAGATCCTGGAAAAGGAGGGGGCATCGCAGTCTCTGTTACTGGTATGATTACAGAATACCACAAGTATCCTAAAACAATAGATGAGTTACGAGAATTGATGAAGCCGATACAAGAGAAGTGGAATGGTAAACCAGTAGCCTATCTTGAACAAGTACACGCATTTCCTACAGATGGCAGGAGTAGTGCATTTAAGTTTGGTACTAATTACGGAGTTTGGCAGGGGTTCTTAGGAGCATTAGACATTGAGTGTAACCTAGTATCGCCTCAAGTGTGGATGAAGCCATTAGGACTATCTAAAGATAAGAAGCTTAGAAAGAACGAAATAAAAGCAATGGCTCAAAAGATAGTTGACGACCAGAAAGATGAACCGAAAATAAATAAAAAAGTAACGCTAAACACATCAGATGCTATCTTAATAAATGTATATGGATGGCAACAAGAAAGGATAAAAAGGGCAAACAATGAATAAGCAAACTATACAAGCCTTACCAACCTCAGAGCTTGAACGCTTTACAGAATTATACTCAGCTACAGAATCAGAGAATGCTTACATGGATGGTGAGTGCTCACAAGCTGAAGGGGATAGAAGATATAAAGAAGCAATCAGGGATTTTACACTATACCTACATCGAATAAGAATGGATGGAGATTATGAAAGAGATATGGATTATATGATAAAGGTATGGGAGCTATTAAGATTAGCAGAAGTAGAATTAGATAAAAGAAAGGATAACTAATGAAAGCAGTAAAGATAAAAACAGCAGTTATTGGTAAAGATGATACCAAAGGATTACAAAAACCTAGATTCAGATTGTATAGTGGCGAGACAGATTCTACTGAATTGATGGTAGCACATTATGGAGTATCGCCTAAGTTTGTCAATCAGCAACCCGAGGTAGAAGTAACAAATGTTTACAGAGTTGTCGATGTACTGAATGAATACATTGATGAGTACCATGAAAAGCATAAAGAAGATTAGTTTGGATTTGAATAACTATTTTCGTAGATTCAATCAATCCTGAGCAGGTTAACATGACGAATAAATCAAACATAAGAGAAGAAATGTCCTATATGGTAGATAATCCAGAGATGATGTTTGCCGATGGCTACGATGATGCACTTATCGGATATACAGATAGTGGAGTTGCGGTTTATTCTATTGAAAAAGTATTAACAATTATGATGGTGCATGAAGAGATGACAGAGGAGGATGCATTAGATCATTTTTACTATAATGTAGCAGGTGCTTACGTTGGGGAATATACCCCTATTTTCATACACGAATTAGAATTAGAGGATTAGATGCTTGTTAAGAAATGTAGTCGTTGTAAGAAATATAAATTCAAATGGAAATACAATAAGAATAAAGCAAAGAAAGATGGCTTGCAATATCAGTGCAGGGCATGTCAACATGATTACCACAATAAGGAATGGTATCCCAGTATGCGTAATCATCAAATTAAAATGGTTAAACGTAATAAGTTTAAAAGAAGACATAACAATTATAAAAGAGTTGTTGAAGAATACTTTGTAAATGGATGTGTTGATTGCGGAGAAAAAGATATTCAAGTCTTGGAGTTTGACCATGTTAGAGGTGTTAAAAAAAGAGTTGGATATAAAGGTTCTGAGGGCGTTTCTTATTTAATTAGACATGGCTATAAGTGGCAAACAGTTCAAGAGGAAATAGAGAAGTGCGAAATAAGATGTCGTAACTGCCACAAGAAGAGAACTTGGAAAGAAAATAATTATTATAGTGATATGGAAGAAATAATAAATAATAACGGAACAAATAGTAAAGGAGCGAGTTAATAGTATATGAGATTAAAAGTAAAGAAAGAGTATCAGGGATATAACGGAGAGCGTAAAGTAGTAACATACATTACTTATGATCCAAACACTGGTAAGGAATACGATGTAGCTGATATATATGAAATGGAGAATGATAATGTTTACAATATTAAATAACATAAAAACAAATATACGTAGAGATATAAAATCTACAGAAAAAGAATGGAAGAAGAACCCTAGTAACGATTATTACTTTGCAGAAATATCTGGACTCAGGAGAGCACTAAACTATGTAGTTAGGGCTGAGTCTATAGAATATACTGCATTAGACAAATGGGCAAATTCTATACAAGAAAAGGAGCAAGTATGAACCTACAATTAGGTCAAGGGCAAGAGATTAGTATATATGATATTAAATCTATTAAGGTAGCAAAAACAGAGAAAGCATATACACAATACTATAAAACTTTGGTTGTTACTACTCAAGATAATCAAGAGATAGAAATAAATCTTTATTCTAAAAATAAAGAAATAGTTAGGCTGTAATGAAATATAGAGAGGGCATATTTGATTGGTTTGTAAATCCTTCTTGTTTTCCAATCACACTATCAAGAAACGTCATGTTCTTATTGCCCTCTCTTCTATTCACATACCAAAAGGAAATAATATGATAGATGTACAGAAAATATACGATGAGTGGTTACTTGAGAATAATGATATGCATTACAAGAAAAGGTATCAAGGTCAGGAAAAATGGTTTCATGCATCTGCATCAGGAATGTGTATGCGTAAACACTATTTTCAACATGTAGCAGGGGTAAAGCCTAAGCCAGTAAATGAAGATACTATGAGGTTATTTAGATTGGGTGACTTAGTTCATGGAGATATACAAGAAGCAGTAAGAGATTATGCGGATAAAACTGGTGCTCAAGTAATGATGGAAAGAGAGATACAATTACCTGACGTTAATGTAAGGGGATTTTTTGACTTACTTTTAATTAAAGATGGGGCAATGATTGACATAAAGACATGCAATGCTTGGAAGTGGAAAGGTCTATTTGGTAGAAATCCTGATCCAAACCCCGCTACTAATTACTTTTTACAACTTGGTACATACGCTTGGTGGTATGAAGAAGATTCGGGGAACAAAATAGAAAAGCTTGCGTTACTATATTATAACAAAGATAATTCAAGAATGAGAGAAAAGATTATACCTATATCCTATATTGAAATGGCAAAAGAATACTGGTATAATGTAAAAGAGATGTTTAAAAAAGGAAACCCACCTATAGAGCTTGGTGTTGCCCCAGTATATAAATGGGAATGTAATATCAAGTACTGCAACTTCTATGAAGTATGTGGTGGTGGATTAAAAGAGAAAGGAAACGACCTATGAGCGATAAACAACCCGATTGGGATAAGATAACAGAAGGCAAGATAAGGCATGGTATTGCTGTAGAAGCCTTTAGCAATGGTATGGAACTTAATGCTGATAACATGAAGACTATGGAAAAGTGGGTACAGTTTGTAATACATGGTTATGATGGTATCAAGGAGATATTAGGTGAGCATGCAGAAGCTAATAGTAAACCAATGACTGCTGAAGAAACTGTTGAAGAAGTAAAAGAAAAGTTCGATGGTAAAGAGATTGATACAGATAAATATGTTACTGAACAGATAGAGAAAGCGGTTATTGGTCTTGATAGAAAGAATAAGAACATCGTTATGGCTAGACTTAGAGATGGTAAGATTACTACAGATAATCTTGGTGCATGTCTTGATAGGATTACAGAGCTAAAGAAAGTTTAGATGGCTGAATTAGGGGATGCTTATTATCCAAGTTCTTTGGATGACGATAACGGTTCTGTGCCTAAAGGTAGGTACATTACTACAATTACAGACCTTTCTATATCTGAGAATGTCAAGTTTGGTAATTTTATTGCTGACGTATTTAAACCTGAGTATACTATCGACAAAAAAGATCATCCCCCTTACGATGGTTGCAAGGTAATAGATAATGGCATTTTTAGATATAAAAAGGTTGGTGATGCACTTTACGACCACAGTAAAAACTGGGGCTTTGCTAAGTTTTTGTCCCTTATGGGTCTCCGCAAAGAGGATGGGGAAGGTGGGCAACTACCTTTCCTATACCTCAGCGATATAAAAGGTTCAGTTGTATTGGTAGATGTATTTACTAAAAAGTTTACAAATGATTTTGATTCTCAGATATCATACTCAGTAGGTAGAGCAATCCAATTACAGAGTAAAGCAGAAGTACCATTCTAATGGGTTTTCAAGAATCATTAACTAGTGGTCAAAAGTCAGAGAACCTTGTGCTAGATATAATTAAAAAGAAGTACCCTAAAGCCTTTCTTAAAGAAGGTTATCATAAAGAATATGATATAATGATACCTGAAATAAATAAAACAGTAGAAGTAAAAAAAGATTTTAAATCACAGTATACTGGAAACGTAGTAATAGAAGTAGAAATGAATAATAGACCATCAGGTTTAGAGACAAGCACTGCTGACTGGTGGGTTTTTCATTTGAATGATATAGAATTAGTATGGATAAAATTAAAAAGATTAAAAGAATTAGTTAAAAGCGAAGATTATAACTTAGTAGAATTTATTGGTAAGGGAGACACGATTAGTAAGCAAGCTTACCTAGTAAAGAAAAAAGATATATATCTATGGAGTAATAAAATAAAAGAACTATCAGAGGGAGTATTAATATGAATAAACAAAAGTGCATAGCAAATATAAAATTTTCACAACAAGAGGTTGAGCTTATGATCAACTCATTAGAGAATCTAATCAAATTAGAAATCCCATTTCAGGATACTGCTGATTGGAGAAAGCCTTATGAGGTTTTACTTAAAGAGCTGAAACAAATCAAATTAGACATGTTGTATAAAATAGAAGAAGCAATGATAAATAGAGAACCTCAAGAGACTTCTACAATACATGGCTCAGTCTGTGAAGTTTGTGATTAATATTTTTTTTAACAAGAGAGATGGTTTGCTTTATAAGGAAATGAAAATAAATGGTTCATTTGAAATTGATTGGCGAATCAAGATAAGGTAGACCATCTCATAATAAAGGAGAATCAGCATGGCTGAATACCAACAAAAAGACCAGACCTTTAAGCTCTGGAAAAACGAGTATAAGAAAGAGGGAGATAAGAAACCTGATTATACTGGCAACGGATTAGTAGGTGGAGAAAAGAAAGACTTTTCTTTATGGATTAATCAAGACAAGAATGGTAAAAAATACCTTTCTGGTCAATTTAAAGAAGCTTACAAGAAAGACGACGCAGGATTCTAGGCTTTTTTAACTTAATAGAGAATAGAGGGGCTAACGCCCCTTTATTTTTTATATTAATATTAAGCGATACTTATATCAAAAAGATAATAATATCGCTATAAACGTGATTATAGAGGTACTTTTTTTCTTTAATGTTTGAAATTTGTAGTAAAGTTGACAAAGTATGTGCATTCTGTACAAAAAGTAATTGGAATCCATATAAAGGTGATTATGATGATGAAGAAAGATTGTTTTGTGGCTTATCTTCAGGGTTTGATACAAGAGTTGATTCATTAGATGATTGCTGGAAAGATATGACAAAGGGAAAAAGAAGTGCTTTTGTTAAAAAGAAAAAAGAAGAATATCAAATAGCGAATAACAATAGGGGATAGCATGGATATAATGGATGATTTTTCAGGTAATAAAAGTAATGATAGTACAAAATGGAATTACTTTAAAAATGACCCGATCGTACCTGAAAGCGAACAACTTACAAGTGAAGAAAGAAAAGAGATAACTAGACTGGTAGGTCTGTGTATGAATCGAGTTGTGAGTACTAATGAATATTACAGAAGACTAGCTGAGTTCTGGAGAAACGCAGGGGAAGATAGTTATGCTGAGGAAGCGTTACTTAGAATGGATGATGAAGATGATGATTAAGGTTTTAGCTTTTTCTTTGCTTTCCTTAGTATTCTTTTTGTTATGTCGTCAACACCTATATCATCGTATAGTATCGGATTCTGAGGAAAAGACCTATTCCAGTTCTTTACAAGCCTTGTCGCTCTTATAGAATCTCCTTCAATCATGTAATCTAATATTTTTGAGCGAGTAAAACCTTTTCTGTATTTTACATAGCTTTCTTTTTGACCCGATGGTTCTATTCTTTGGGCTAAGCGTCTAGGTACAGTTCCGAAAAGTGGGGCTAGATACTTAGGCATTCTTTGCAACGCTCCTAAAGATCCATACTCTCCAAGATTTTCCCAAGTTCTAGTCATTGTTTGCCATATCTTATCAAAATCCTGCACTACGGCTGGTTTACCTGCAAACTCTATAGCTCTTATTGTATTCTCAGCAGCTACTATATCCATAGATATTCCCATAGCACCTACTGAGGCAAACCTATCTAGAGCATCACCCCAAGTCATTCGATCAGCACTTATTAAAGAGTCAATTTTCTTATCTCCAAAAGCAACATCTTTTAGATTTCCAAAATTTAAAAAGTATTCATTTTCGTTAAACACTTCTTCTCCAGCATAAAAAGTAGCAAGCTTATCACGAGCAAATGAAACAAACTCACCGCCAAATAATCCAGCAGAAGCCAATCTTAACATTGGAAATATATTACCTCTTTTTAATTCAGAACCTAGAGCTCCTCTAACCCAATTAAACTGCTTATATCCAAATTTTTTAAATAAAAATAAAGGTCTAAATCTTGGGTCATTAAATATTAATGGTTCTTCAAGTATGTTCCTTTGTAATTGAGTATCTCTTGCAAATCTATACATAGATTTAGATATTTGAGTTTCAGATATATTATTTATATTACTTATTCCTAATTCTCTTAAGTTTTCTCTAGCCCAATTTTGACGAGTCTTAAACTTACCAGTTCCCTTTCCTTGTGCTATTGGTTGTAACATACCCACCCATTCTTTAGCAGCAGCAGCAGATACTAATTGGTTTATCTGATTCATTTTTTGAAATCCTGAAGCCCAAGTTGTAAATTCAGCAAACTTACCCATATTGGAGTCATTAGGTCTTAAACCAGCTAATGATTGGTAGATAGATATATTACTAACGCCAGATTTTCCAACTAAATCTCTGTATTCTTTTGATGTAGAAAGCTTATATATACCTTTTATAATTGGATAGTAACCAGTTTTTAAAGCTGTGGATATAGCAACCTGAGTTATATTAGGAACTGTAGCAAAGCCTAATCCTATCTTAGAACCAATTTCAAAATCAACTATATCACTCCACACTTTCTTAGCTTGTGGACTTTTCCAGTTATGAGAAGGGTCTAATTCTATCTTATTAGTTAATATTTTATACATATTATCTAATACATCACGCTCTTCGGTTAATACTTTTTTTCTTTTACTGCCAGAATCAGATACTTTAATTGCTTTATTTAAAACATCTCTTGATGCTACCCAAAATTCACCACTATTTCCAAAGTTTTTTGACTCAGCAACTTTCCTAGCCCACTGATGACCGTACTTTGACATAACAATTCTAGCGTCTGTTTCTAAAATAGATTCTGGTAAATCTTTAGCCTTTCTAGATATTTGTAAATGCTCTGCAACATTATGATATTGGACATTCGTAGTCGTATTTAACTTTCTAAATGCACCCGATATTTTAATGTCAAAATCAGGCACTTGCTCCCTTGATAAATCTTTTCTTATACCAGCCATTTCATACAAAACATCTCTTGTTTCTTTAGAAACCTTACCTTTTTCGACGATTTCACCAATAACTTTTTGAAAATTAGAATTTCTATACAAAGAGGTTTCGGTAAATAATTGAGGGTTTTCAGCTCTAAGCTTACCAAAATCTTGAGAAAATATTTTTAAGACATCCTGTTTTACAATGCGAGGAAAATACCATTCTTCTTTTTTACCTAAATCTACACCAGCTTTCTTTGCTTCTTCCCACATATAATCAAAGATTTCCCTATATTGTTTAATTACAGGATCATTTGCATATTTAGGGTTTTGTAGTTTTCTTCCTATCTCAATAGATTCTTGCTCTAATTTATCTTTGGTCTCTTTAAATAATTTTTCTTTTGTAAACTTTGATATAGATTCTTTATAACCCACCATTCCTTTTGCGTATAAACCAATATCATTATACATCTGACTAAGAGTTCCCATATAGCTAAAATAATCAACATTATAATTATCAACTCTTTTTTTAGCGTCTCCACTTATTTGAGTTTGCAATCTTTTTCCAGCTCTATCTAAAAATTTTAAACCATGATAATCAGAAAAAAGCTTATCAGGCATCATTGTTGTTTCCCAACCGCTTTTCTTTATTTCGGTTCTAAGTTTATTTACAACCGCTTCTTTTCTCATTCTATGCTGTAGTTTTAGTTGCTGAACAGGAGTCATACTACTAACAACTTTATTTATATTCGTGTCTCGTAATTCTGTTTTTAATATTTTACTAGCTCTATCAAGAAAGTTAGCATCGTTCATATTAATTTCTTTTTTAATGCCAAATATAGAATCTATCCTTTTTTTCTGTAATGCTTCTGGGGTGTACTTACCACCACTTCTACTAAACCCTCTACTTTGAAACTCAGAAAAAGTTATAGGTTCTAACAACTCACTCGTTTTTAAATCTTTAAAAGTTACGATATCTTCTTTTATTACTCTTTTCTCTACACCAGTCTCAATATTAGTCTTTTCAACAGTTTTTTCTCTAGTGTCTAGTTTAACATTGTTTACTTTAAAGCCATTCCTGTCTGTATACACTTGATTCGCTTCAAATTCAGCTGATTTTAAAGCTCCGTAAAATTGTGCTCCCTCCTCAACGGTAAGTCCAATTTCTTTTTTAGCATCCCTGATCTTCCTATATCCTTTTGTAATCTTACCTGTAGCATATTTTTGAGCATTTAAAGCACCGATAACTGCTGCTGAATGAACATAATCCTCAGCGGTAGGGAGTTCACCTTCCATAATAGGAGCAAGTGTACCAAACTCAGCCGTCTCTACTGCTTTTACAGCTAATTGTTGAGTTAGTTTATTTAAGTTTGGACTTAAAAAAGATTTAACAATAGGAGCAGAACCAGCTGTAACAGAACCTAAGACTGCACCTTTTGATGCGTTCTTTATATTCATTAGCAAATCAAACTCCTGATCAGGGTCAGCAATCTGTCCTAAGCTAGACTGCAAACCACTATAAAACCCAAACTGTGTACCACCAACTGCCGCTGCTTGAAATGCTTGATTTAATACTTTAGGTGCAGCTTTTTCTATAATATCATTAGCCTTCTTTGCTGAAATACCTTGAAGCGTTAATCTTCTTTTTGCCTCATTTAGCGGATTCGTTGTTGCTCTAAATGCCCCTCCAATGCCTTTTCTAGCACGAGTTAATCCACTACTCAAAAGAACATTATCACCTAGAACTGACTTAACTAAATCATCACTAACACGAACACCTCTACCAACTCCAGATTGTAAAGCTTTTTTAATTGCTAATTTTGTAGCAGATTTAGCTGCAATTGCACCAACTCCACCAGAAGCTGCGAAGGTTATAGCGTCTAAGGGTTGAAATAAAGATATTAAAGTAGCACCAACATCTTCCATCATACCCGGAGAGTAATTTGACAAATCAAACCTATCTTCTCCAGTCAAAATTTTATCTGCTGCACCTGTAATACTATTTTGATACCCAGCTTTTACCCAATCTGGCAACCACTCACCGGGAATAAACCCATATAAATCACCATCTTCTTTTGATACTTTTTGTTCGTTATTCTTTTCTAACAGAGCATCATAATAAGACTGAGGGTCGTATAAGTTATTATCAAAATTTGATTTTTGATCTAAGTAATCACCATTGGTTTGCACATTAGCTACAGATGCATCGTCTAACCCATCGTCAGATAAGTTGTCTATATAGTCGCTAAAATAATTATATCTTTTAGTTGATTCGGGCATACCACATTAATCTTGTGGAATCGGTATTGGTGAAGCCATAGTAGTTCCGCCCGGTACAATACCCAGTAATAAATCCCTTAAAGCATTTTTATTGTCTGGCTCTTCTCTGTTTTCAAAATTTAATATACTATTTAATTCTGCTAATAATACTTTATCTTCTTCAGATACTTTACCTTTTTTAAATTTAAACTCTCCTTTACCTTTTCTGGCTTTACTATCTAAAAATGCTTCTAAACCAGTTGGATTGTCTTGAATAATAGATTTTATTGACTTTAACTGCTTTTCAAATTTCTTAGTCTTAGGCATTTTATTATATAATTCTTTTATTTGAGATATTAAATTATCTTTAGTTTTTAAGTTTGCATTTATTTGATTAACCTTGTCAGAAGCACCAGAACCTCGATATTGTTCAGGTCTTAAAGCTAATGTTTTTAATTGTGATAACTTTCTATCAAATTGACTAAGAACCCTATCAACGTATTTAAGGTCTGTCGGATCTTCTACTGGAGGTAAATCAAACACTCTAGATTCAGGTCTAATACCTCTTATACCTTCACCAGTTTCTGCCCTTTCTTGCCCCGCAACACTAAGTCTTTCTATTAAACCGCCTAAGCCGGGCAACGGTTTAGATTCTAATATATTTAAAGAATCCATTGCTGATTTGTATTCTGGAGAACCTTCAGGCTCAGTAGCCATAATATATCGTGCTTCTTGAAGATCAAGGCTTTGCTCTGCCTCACTAGGGCTTTTTGGAGCTGTATTAGCTAATAATTGTTCAGAATCATATAAAGCATCAACATCATAAGTAGGGATTGAAACACCATCTTGCGTTATTGACGGTGGAACTTTCTTACCCGGTAATTCATTTACTGGTCTTTTAATTGAATAATCGTTATTAATAGTGTCTATTGTATTTTCAAATGTTGTTAATTGACCTTTTAATGATCTTAATTCACCAGTTGGGTCTACGCCAGTTGCCCTTAAAGCTTTTAATATTTCCTGAGCAGTTTTATTGTCAGTGTCAATACTAGGCATTTTTTGAGCTACTTTTATCATCTCTCTTTCAATGTAAGACTTTTGACTGTTTGCATTTGCTAACTCAGTTTTTATTTGAGTTGGCATAGCTCTCATATTAGTTGATCTTTGTTGATCAAATTTTTGCTCAGCACTTAATAATAATCCATAGGCACGACTATCTGTTTCTTTTAACATTTCCCTAGATTTAGGGTCAATGTCACTTACCAAATCATCAAATTGATAAAAAGTAGATTCAGGCGGTAAGTTCTGTATATCACTTATCTTTGACCTTAATTGAGTCATTGATTCACCTTGAGTATTGATAAGTTCGTCGTAAGTTTTTACTTCATCATCAAAACCAAATGTCCCAGCGATTGTTTTTCTAGTCTTATAATCAAATTTAGGTGTACCATCTATTATCTTATTATAGTTATCTCTAGTATCTTTATCTTCCTGTCTTTTTAAAGCTGAATCATATCTAGTTTGCTCTAATTCTCTTTGGTCACTAGCTAATTTTTGAGCGTCATTATAACGCTGTTCTTGTAATTTATTCTGTTGATATTGATTTACATACTGCGGTAATGCATCAAGAAAATCCGCTAATGGAGTCTCATAAGAACCCGGAGCTTGTGCTTGCCTATTACTGTATATACTTCTTCTCCTAGCCATGATTAAGCCGGTCTATATTGTGGTGGATCTAAACTATCATCCCAAACATGAAGATTTCCATTTATTGTAGTCTCGTTAAGACCAAAAACTTTTGTTTGTAACATCTCATTTAATCTTAACATATCTTCTTCATTGTTAGTATCTACTCCATATAACTGCCCAAAGTCTTGTTGATTAGCAGCAAGCTCTTTAAACTCTACTTCTTGATTTATCAAGTCAGCAGCAGTACCTAATGTTTGTGATTCAAAAGATCTTTGTGCTTGCTCAGTAGTATCACCAATTAAATCTTGCCCTGCTCCTATAGCGGAAGTTGCCGCTCTTTGTTTAGCACCAAATCCACCGCCAGCACTAGATAGTCCCATACCACCAGTCATAGACATTAAACTTTGCTCTGCACCTGTTTTAGCTTGCTGTATTTGTGTAGGGTCAAAAGCTTGGAATTGCATTAATTGATCTTGCGTTGGATCTAAACCTTGTTGTTTTAAAATACTAGAAGCTGTAAAACCTCCAGTTTGATAAGCCGCTAAACCGCCATCTTCATAATTACTTAAATAGGGAGACAGTGAAGAGGGATCAAAATAAGAGTCAGTAGAGGCTGTTGATGCTGTAGAAAGATTAGGAGAAGTTAAAAAACTACTACCTACAAAATTAGGTTTACTACCAAATGGTAAAGGTACTGGGTTTCCGCTTGTATCTACTTGACTTAAGAAAGATTCCATAGCTTCTAACCCCTTCGTACTTGCAGTTGGAATTGCAGAACTTGTTACTGCCCCTACAGCACTACCACTTCCCGGCAATGTCCTGAGTTTTCCGCCTACTTTACCATATATACCACCACTAGGACTTAAACCAGCAGTTAAAGCCGTTTGAAGACCAGAGACTAAAGCTCTTTCACCCATACCTCTAGTATAATCACTACTAGCTTGGTCTAGGTCTTTAAAAGATTGCTGTCCATAAACTGTACCTGAACTATCATAACTCTTAGATTTTCCAGCTCCTAAACCCTCTCCAACTCTTTTACCTGCCGCTGACCCAAGCCCTGAAAACAAAGCTAAACTAGCACCGCCTGTAGCAGGAGCAAGTGCCGCTCCCAATAAACCGCCAGCAATACTACCGAGACTACCAAACAAACCACCTCTCTTTTGTCTTCTAGCTTCCTTCTTTTGTTGCCTTTCTAACTTTTTCATATCGCTTCGTCTTTGCAAAGCTCTTATAAGCGAAGTACCACCAGCAGAACTAGCTTGTCCACCAGTCTGCATCATGTTTAATAAATTATTTGGATTGTTCATTTTAAAATTCCTTTGAATTTAACAATAAATAGGTTATAACGCACACAGTATTATTAACTTCCACCTATTAATATTGCAATTAAATTAATATCACTGAATGTAACAGTCCCACTAGCACTACCAGCTTGCCTTTTATACTGCATGTGTATATCTTTATTTTGCGTTAAAGTTAAAATTTGCATATCAACCATAAACTGTAAAGAATCTGTACCATCACCAGCGTCATAAGCTGTAGTATCCGTACCTGTATGTATTCTTAATGAACCTACTAAATCAGATGGATTGGTTATACTGGTATTAGCATCGTGAAATCTTACTTTTAAAATACCTTCAACATTATCTGCACTAACTTCGACATTTGCTGATAATATAAATATGTAAGTACCTGAAGGTAAATTTTCAAACATATCTTTAGCATTATCTGTGTTAGCAAAATTAGTGTTCGAACTAGCTAAAGTAGCTGTAGTATCATCGTCATATATTTTTTGGTAAAATACACCAAGTTTTGTAGGATCTATCCTTTTATTTTTAGATACAATATCCCTGCCAATAATTAAATCTCTATCTATTGTTTTATCTTGTGTTGGATACATATAAGATACCCATAACCTACCTTTTTCTTTTCTATATCTTTCTAGTCTGTTAGACTTAGATAAATATATAGCTTCTTGTCCTTCTCTAAGTGAATTAACAGATGGTTGTGACTTAACTACCTGTATCTTATCTTGTTTAGAGTTTTGTGTTCTTCTTGCTTCTCTAATCATTAGCCAGATCTTTTATGTATTTCTCTATACTCAATACTTATATCATTTATTTCTACTCTAGCTGATGTTGAAGCAGTATTTAACTTAACTGAAACTTTATTACATAATTCTACAGCTTGTATATTTAACTTAACAGTTTTATAATTAGTTGCACTTACTGGAACTGCTCCATTTAAATCATGTTCATTACCATCATCTTCTACTAGCGAAAACATATCAGCTAATTCTACATTAGACCTATAAGTAACATATACTGCATATATTTTTTTTACTTTTGCTGCATTCCCAAAATCAAAGTCTTTTGACTGATATAATACGTTTGATACAGCTTGAAAATCTCTATGTAGTTTATAAAATCTAGTAGAAGATCCAGCATCTGTACCCACTAAAGCATTAGTACTATCTGAAAAATTAGTGTGTACTACATTTGTAATACCATCATGTGTAAAATCTTTAAGGTATGTAAAGTTACCTTTTTTTAAATCATATAAATATGCATCGCCATCACTAGAGCAATTCTTTACTACGTAAATTAAATTAGTTGCCTCATCATATATTATCATAGAGTTTACTGTTACAAAGCTATACCACGTATCATCATCTATTTTATTCTCTGATAAGTCTCTTATCTTAGAACCATCATAAAAATACAAACCTTGTTTATTTACCCATGCAATACCATATTGAGTCTTAGCAACTGCACCATGAAACTCTATACCCATATAGTTCTTACTGTCTTCTAAGAACCAGTTAGCATCACTAGGACTCGCTATATTTATAATATCTAAACTGTATTGCTTGTATGCTAATATCCTATCTGCAAATGATTCTATAGCTGTATAATAGTCAGCATCACCCTTAGCTGCTTCTATAAAGTTAAAAGAAGGGAATGTGTCAAATCTATTTGGCATAGAATACATAATTCTATCAGGGTAATTTTTAACAGTTGCCGTAGATTTATCAGTTCCCGAATCTTCATCTTTCATTGTTACATTACATATAAATACTCTATTATTGGCTACAGTAGAATCTTTCCAAAACTCACCTTGATCACCTAATGCATTACTAAATATACTAGATGCAAATCCATTGATAGTTTCATAAGTAATAAATCCAAAGTCTTTTACTTCAAAATTTGCAGAAGCTGTTGCAGTTGGGCAATTAAATTGAGAACTACCAGCGTCATGCCAAGGTGTATAATTATCAGAAAAATTAGTCCTACAGCCTTTTGTTAAATCAATATCTATAAGCATTATGTACTCATCATCAGAACCAACTTCTCTTACATATATTCTACCACCTGATATTCTAGGGTCGTAAGGAGATTTAGTTGACACATTCAAAGACAATACTTTAAAATCATTAGCATCAGATATTGTATGAGTATTTGTGTATGCGAAAGGCAAAGACTCCTGATTTTTATCATAAATAAAAGTTGATGCAAATTCATAAACACCTGAAGGTATTAACCCCTCAACATCTGTATGAGATATAACATTTAATTCAAATCCAGTACCAGCCGAAGCGGGGTAAGTTGTAAAGTTAGAGGGGGTGGCAGTTGATGCTGAAGTTAAATCATCTTCAGTTGGAGGTAATAACGTATTATCTTTTGCAAAATATCCTAAATAAGAATTATCATCGGTTGTACTATTTCCCCCATAAAAATGTCTTCTATTTATCCATCCATACCACTGTACTTTGCAATTATTTTTATCAGCAGTATCAAAACACCTAATAGAGTCATCTATTTTATGATACAGCACTTTAGAATTTACACCAGTAGCAGATGATCTAAGTGTGATGCTATCTAACTCCCAGTTATTCACAGAAGCCACAACAAGAACAGCAGTATTTGTAGAGCTACCGGGGTCTATAAATGTTATTTCTTCATCTACTACATATCCAGTCCCGACTAAAGTTATTGTAAAAGTAGGATTTCCAGAACCGTCAGTAGCTACACTGCAAGTTAATCCAGAACCTGAAAGATTAGATGTTCCAGTAGCTCCTGTGTGACTTTGACTTGCTTGCCATCCAGCTGATGGAGTAGGGGTTAAATCATCTACTGTTAAAACGCTATTATTTGTAGAGTAAACATCTATCTTATGTTCATCGGGATGTGTTAAAAGTAATATTTTATCACCAGTTCCAAATCCCTTTACTGTAGCCGCCCAATATACTTCATCATCTTCAGCTACACTACTATCTAAAAGTTCACCATCTACAAGTAAATTATTTCCACTATGTCCAATAACAGTAAATAAACCTTGATTGTCTGGCGATATGGAATCAGATGGAAATATTGGAGCAGTAATTAGTAATCTTGTACCAACCGGATAACTAGTAGTTAAATTCACTACACTATTATTAACTTTTAACTGTAGTGTTTTATTAAAGCCTTTCCAACCCCACTGACTATCATTCTGATCTGATGTAGATACAGATAAAGTTACTCCATCACGAACAAAGTCTGTTTCAAAATATCCTAGTCCATATCCAGCTTCTATGTGGTCTATATGCGATGTGTCGTAAGCAGATAATAAATTGTTTGTAGCATCCTTCATATTAAATGCACCACCAATTGCACCTTGTTTAGTAAAGGTTAAATTAGAAACTTCTGCAACTTCATTATCTGCTATGTCGGCAGGATCTTTTAGATTATTTAATCCTCCTGAAAAATCTTTTATTTGGTATAAGCGTTTTGGCACTTACTTTCCCCAGAGTTTCCATCTGCTTTGTATAACTGCCTTACCTATGTCTAATGCTTCTTTCATAATTAAATCTTTTTCAGATTTAGTAATTTTGTTATCCTTATAACCAGACTCTAACGCCTTCACTAAATCACCAATTTCTTTTACAATTTGTCTATTTTTAGCAGTTACTGTCGTAGCATATCCTGCAACAATAAGTCCAATTAAATAAAACATATTTGACCAACTTAGCCAATCATTAAAAAAATCCATATTATTTCCTCTCTTTTAGTAGTTGTTTAATTTCTGTAATGTCTTCCATCATTACATCTAGTTTGTAAGCTATTAATTCTTTATCTGCTTTTAATTCTAAGTCTCTTTTTATAGCATCTATATCATATTTCATAAATCCAAAAGCTAACGTGATTGCACATATCATAGTAAAAATAGTTACGACATTCTCAACTGATATATTTGTATTCAACTTCACGACCTTCTTACTTTTTTTGCTACCTTTTTACTATACTTAGCTTTTTGCTTACCCTTGGCAGAAGCTTGTCGTTTCTTCCTATTGGTAGCCGAACGCTCAGAGGCACTGAGACTTTTCCTAACTGATTCAGGTAAATAACGCCCTCTCTTAGCTCTTGGCTTCTTTTCATCTCCTTTACTGACATAATCCCATTTCTGTTTTGACCATTTAGATAAACTATTACTTGATGATTTAGCACCTTTGTACCCACCACCCTTTTTCTTATAACGCTTTGTAGCGATCTGAGCTTTACGAGCAGACCATTGTCCGGGTCTACCACCAGAACTACCAGACTTTACAGAAGAAACAATACTCTTCCACATCTTATCATTTGTTTTTTTTGCAGACTTGGTAGCCATTATTTTTTTATCTTTTTTGTTTTACCATTTTTAGTTTTAGCAAACTTATGTGATTTAGTTTCTCTTATCAATGTGCCGTAGTATTTTTTGCCACCCCACATCCAACTTACTTTTTTTGCCATTACCACTTAACCTTATCTGCCCAATAAGCTGCTGACATTTTACCTTTAGCAATGTTTTTACCATGCCTAGCTTTAAAAGATTTACGCCTTGCTTTTTGCCTAGCTGATTCACCAGCTTTAGGTTTACCCGCTGTACTAACACCCTGTTGACCAAAACGTATTGTTTTTATTTTAGTACCTACTTTAGCTACAACTACATGTGACTTTTTAGGGTGACTAGGTGTGCGTTTAGGTTTATTAAATCCACTTACCCCTGCTCTTGCTAACCTTGAATCTTTTTTCTTTGGCATACTAACTCCTAATTTTTTCCATTCAACCTACTAATAACACCTTTAATTTCCGATACTTGATTATCTAAATCATTTATCTCTTTATTGAGTGCGTCAAATTTTCTATCCATCTTATCGTCTGACTGATTCCATCTTCCAATAAGTTTAATTATCATCCCTTCTGTATTCTCCAAAGTTTCACTCTGACCCCTGTTCTCTGTTTTTAGGTCTTGCAAAGCGTCTGCCTGAGCAGACCCTCTTTTGTTCATAGAGTAAACCATATACACTAGCAAAGCCCCTACGACACCTATCATACCCGCTTCGCTGTAGATCTTCAAAAAATTCATTATCACTCTTCCTCTTCTCTAAAGACTTCTTTACCTTTTTTACATTCTTCACAGATTTCATTAAACGCTTCTTTTACAAGCTTGTCACATTCAATACAGTGAAAAGGAAAAGGCATTATCGAACTCTCCGCAATTCTCGATTAATAAAATAGTTATGATTAAAGTCATCTTCAGTTAAGACTACTTTTTCTTTCTTTTTTTCTTTCCCCAAGATAAGGGATTTAAGTTTAATTCTGTTTGATACCATTCTAATTGTTCTTGCATTTGTGTTATTTTTACTTCTTCTTCAGCTATATGTTTGCTGACAAGGTCTTCAATTCTGGAATTAGCAAGTTCCATTCTTCGTTCAAGTTCTCCAATCCTGTTTTCAATACGTAAGTAACCCATAACAACGATACCAACTCCCACGATAATTTGCCCAAGCCACTTAAGGTTAAGACTAATCCGCATATTATCGTCAAGTTTAGTGACTCCATAACTCCTGTACGTTTTCTCATCACTCATACCTCATAACCAGATACTGACCATCCGCTATCGCAACTTCCAAAGAAAACCAATCCTCCAAGTATAATTACTAAAAAACCTATTATAGTTAAATAATCTTTTAAATCTTCACTCATAAAACCATCCACCAAGCAGCTGCTACTTCAACAAATATATCTGATGCCGTATTAATTGCCCATCGTTGTTTAGTTCCATACGTTTCTTCCGTACCTTCAACGTATACTTCAAATATTTCCCACGCAATACCTATTATAAGTACCCATAAGACCGCCCATAAATCTGATGCACCTAACCATTGTGCTACTTTTGCTATAAATAATCCAGCTGCTAAATGATAAGATGTCCATCCATCTAATGCACCTGAGTTAACTTGCCATCCATAAAATGTTGCTAAAGGATTTTTCATATTACTTCTTTATATGTTTTGCACCAAAGTTATCTACAATTCTAGATAACAATTCTGCTTTAGTTTCACTATCATCATATAGAATACTACGTAGATCGTACCAAGCTTTTATCTCTGCTTTCGTATTAGACTCATCAGGATATTCAGATTGCAACGTAGCAATACCACCTATTACTTGATGCTTACCTACGATTAATCTACCGTGAGTATCACTATGAACTTTTTCACATTCATCTACATAATAATTTTCTATATTTTTAAAACTATCAGAACGCTTTACAACTGTACCATCTACTTCAACAAAGTAATCATAACCACTAGAAGGGTAAGTCAAAGTCTCGACAGTTCCGTCAGCATACGTTTTAGTACGTACAGCATTAGGAGTCGTGTTACGATGTAACCTAATTCGATGACCTTGACTACACTTCCTTATAATCATAACTAAGCTGCTTCTTCCTCAACTACTTCAGCTTCTGGTTCGAGTCCTTCTCGAAGTTTTGCTATGAACGCATCTTTACCCACACTTAACTGGTCTAAGTTAAACTGCATTGAGTTCATCTTATTCTGTAAGTCATTAATGTGGTTAAGTACTGCTTTTTGTTCATCTGTCATATCCTCGATTACGTACTCTTTGTCATCGAAAGTTAAAACAGGCTTTTGTTCTTTTTGTTTTTTAGCCATTATTTAGCTCCTTTGTTTGTTAATTAATAATTTTAATCAGTTCCTTGATACTCAACACAAATATCTATCACTACTGTATTTGAATCAGTTGTTCCATTTCCAGTTCCAGCATTACATATATATAAAAAAGTATCAGCAGTACCTACTATTGTTGTTGTAGGCATAGATGTATAAACTGTATTGTTCGCACCACCTGAACTAGCAACTATATCAGCGGCTGTTCCTAAAGCAGTAGCACTATTTTGAGCGTATGTTGCAACTCCACCAGCTCCAAGTATTTCAGGAACTGTAATTGTTGTACTTGCATTAGCTAATGCTCCATCTGCTGCTGTACCCGATGAGGTAGATAATGATAAGTTTAACAGATAAGTACCTAAATTACTTTTTGTTATTACTGTTGCGGTTACTCTATGTATAATAGATAGAGCTGGAATTTTACATACTTCTGAGATAACAGTATTATCTCCACTATGAGCTTTTGTAATACTTACTCTAGCGGTTTTATATTTTATAATTCCGTGATGACCAATACTAGTTTGATAACTATCAGTTGCAGTTCCTACATCTGCTTTATATCCAAGTAATGTATTATTCAATCCTCCATTAACTGTTGCTCCTGCTTGATATCCTATTGCAACTGCTTGTTGGTCAGAAGCAGATGATGCGCCAGCTGATTTTAATGCTTCAAATCCTATTGCTACTACACCGTGTCCATTTTGAGATAATTTATAAGCCTCTTTACCAATTATAACATTACTATGTCCAGCAAGAAGTCCCAATCCTGCTCCTTTACCTACAGCAGTATTATGCGACCCTGTAGTAAGTGCGTTTAATGTATCTCGCCCTACGGCAACATTATTAATAGAAGCAGCTGTCATTACTCCAGTCATAGTAGAAGCACCGACAGCAGTATTAGAATTAGCTCCTCCTGACCAGTCTCCACTACCTGAATTAGACCCAATGAATGTATTAAAATAAACCGCATCACCTGCTTGATACATTGCTTGATAACCAACAGCGGTATTATGGCTATTATCTGTAAGTTGCGATGCTGCTTTATATCCGATTGCTGTATTCCCAGCTCCACTCGTAAGGGCATTAAGTGCATTGAGTCCTATTCCAATTGTACCATCAGAATTAGTAGAGTTAGTAACTGTGACTGTTGCTCCAGCGTTGTTTCCAATAAAAATTGTTGAATTTGCGGTCGTTAATGCCGAAGCAGCACCTGAACCAAGTGCAATATTATTATCACCAGTTGTTAAAGCAGTTAAACCTTGATAACCTAATGCAGTATTATTATTGGACGCATTTAAACCAGCATCCATTGTCCAAGCACCGACTGCGGTATTGTAATTTGATTCAGCATTACCCCAAGTACCAGCTCCGCTATTGTACCCAATAAATATATTTTCTTTTGAACTTTCTGAATCATTATCAGTCATTTGCATTGCGAATGAACCGATTGCAACATTTTTATCGCCATCAACTACTTCAAACATTGATTGATGCCCAATAGCAACATTGTTATTAACGGTGTTTTTAACTCCAGCATTTTTACCTATAAGAATATTTTGACTAGCTCCTGTTATAGCAGCTCCTGCATTATTTCCTAACGCAATATTATTATCACCTGATGTAACAGCAGCTAATGTGTTATACCCAATTGCGGTATTATGTGCTGCTCCATTTATAACTCCTTGCATTGAATTTGCACCTATTGCAGTATTATTCTGACAAGTTCCACCCCAATCACCACTGCCTGAATTAGTTCCTACAAAAACATTTTCAAAATTATTTCCACCACCTGATTGAGACATAGAACTAGCACCAATTGCAGTATTATTTCCACCACCTCCGTGTTCTTTACCCGAATGATATCCAACAAAAACTGAGTTGTCTGCTGTTGATAAAACTTCGCCTGCCTTATACCCCACTGCTACGTTATTTGTAGCATCTGTGGTAGTTCCAGACCCCATTGCAAGCTCGCCTATTGCAACATTAAAATCTGCCCCAACATCGCCTAATACTGTTCCACTGTTTGTAAAAGCAGTTTTACCAAATACTGTATTACTAGTATTACCATCATTATTACTAAGACTAATGCGAGAGTCGGTATTTAAAACAGCTATTACTGTTGAACCCATTCCAAGATTAAGGGTTGAGCCTGCTCCACCTATGGCTAAATCTCCACTAGAGTGAATACCAAGTTTTCCGCCTCCGTAAGCTGGACTTCCGTGAGCTAGTTCTAATGTACCATAAGTTCCGTGATTTAATCTTAATACTTCAGTAGTTGCTCCTGATTGACCAGTTACTTCAAGAACTGTCGTAGATGTAGGCGAGGATGTACCGATGCCGACTAGTCCTGACTTTATAACCATTCTTGAGTCTAAAGAACCACCACTTTGTGTTCTAAAATGCATAGTTGCATCTTCTGAACCATCAGATACATCTGAATGTTTAACAAAAATTGTAGCATACTCAATTTCTTCAGGAGTCCCAGCGTCATTCATCCCTTTAAATCTAATTACACCTGAAAGGTCATTGTCGTTTGCAGCTCCACTAGTTAAAAATATTAATTGACCAGCATTACTGTTATTACCAGTTTGTTCAAGTGTTAAAATTGGTTTAGTATCAGTAGCACCTGTTATTTGAACATCACCTGCTGAAGTAATTTGCATTCTTTCAGTATTATTTGTTCTAATACTTAATGGATGATTTGTACTAGTACCTATAGAACCAATAGAATCACCACTTGCAATCTTTACATTTAAACTACTATCTGTATCTGTTACATCAATAAAAGCACTTGAAGCAGTAATCTGTAATGCTCCTTGTATAATTTCATCGTATGTTCCATTAGTATTGCTACCCTCAACAGTTAAGTCACCACTTATAGTAACGTCACCAGATATTGTACCACCTGCGATCGATATATTTAATCTATTGTTTGATGTGTCTAATACAGCGTTTAACGCTTCTTGGGTTGTGTGTGAAAATCCTACAACCGCATCACCTGAAGAATCTAGAAGTACCTTGTTTAGTACTTCTTTCGTTGTAAATTTATTAATATCAGCCATTGATTACTCCTTGACTTCCTCCGCCACCGCCACTAAAGGCAATTATTAATTAAGTAAAGTTTGCTGGGACTATCGCCCTAGTTCCTCCAGTTTTACTTCTTTTTCTGTTGCCATACTTTTTTATAGCATTATTAAATTTTCTTTCATGTTGAGCCATCATACCCATTGCTACTTGAGATCTATTAGCATCTCCAGTAGAACCAGCCCTATCCATGTACAAACATTTCTTTACATAATCTACAATAGCAGAGTGAAATAAATTGTCCACATCTGGCGTATCTGTAATCGCAGTAACTCTTTTAGGGTTACCATAGTAATGTACAAGCATTCCATTTACCATATTATGATCTATTGCTTGATATGCTTTTCTAGAAGTCCTAGTCTCAGCACTAGATGAATATGTAGTTACTAAACTTAAATGGTCACCTCTTATATAATATAGAATTTGATTATCAGGATATTTTATATTACCTGTTAACTGACCTGTACCCTCAGTGCTTGTTGTAATTGTAAATCCTGTACTGCCCGCATCTGAAGCATTCGTTACTGCTCCAGCATTGGCATTTGTTATTGTAATTAATTTATCTACACCACCACTAGCTGAAATAGCTGTAGAAAATCCTGACAATGCAGTAATTTTATTTGAAACAGCCGTAGCAACAGTCGCTGCACTTGCATCAGCTGCAAATGTTACTTCTACTCCAGTAGCTCCAGATACAGAAGGGTCTGAGCCAGCACTTCCAACATTCATCCATACATAATACTGAACTGTCTTATAACCAACATTAACAGTGGTATCAGTATTTACTGCATTTATTAAAAAATATTTATTATTTAAACTACTAGAAGAATCTGCTACTGCAATTATTTTTGTTATTTCTGCTGCTAATGCCATAATTTAATCGCCCGGATCTTTGATCCCTGAACTCTCTGAATTTATGTCAAACATAAGTGGTTCACCATCTAAAACTCTAGGTATTTTAATATAATCACCTTCATTATCTAGTATATCTATACGATAAACCTTATTAATTCCTAATATTTCACTACTAGAATCCGTAGCACTATCACCAATGTTGTAGGCTGTTTGATCTTTTAATATATCTATTTTAGCAGATATAGACTTTTGTGAATATTCACCCATTTCAGTTATAGCATCATTTATTAGAGACATTACATAAGACTCAGGAGCTTCTGGGAATACTTGCCTAACTCTACTAATAATTTGCTTTACCGTTAATGTATGTATAGAATGTGACATATTACCTCGCTAATTGAGCTAAGCCCTTTTCATAATCTGATTGTAATTTTGCTTGTTGTTTTTCCATCCAAGAATACTCAGTGCTAATTACATTTAACCTTGCAGTAACTTCGTTTCCATATCCTTGAGCTATTTGTATTTTAGTTTGGATCTCATTAGCATATCCTTGAGCTGCATTTAAATACCCACCAATAACCTGATTATACCCGCTTACTTGAGATATCCTAGCACTTACTTCATTTGCATAAGTTTGAGCTTCGTTAGCAGAAGAAGTAGCTTCCGATAAAAATCCATTACCAGCATTTACTTGAGAAGAGGCTAATTCTATATCTTCAGCTGTATTAGAAGTTACAGCACTATCAAATTGAGTGTTAGCTAAAATAACCGCTGTATTAACTCTATCAGCCGCTGTATTAATAGCCACTAGGGCAGTATCTACATCAGCATCAACCTGTACTGCTGCTTCAGCAAGTTGAGTAACTGCAACACCTACGGCATTTGAAACTAAATCACAGATAGCTTGAGTTTCATCTAATTCTGTATTAATAGCAGTTAATGCTGTGGCTATATCTGAGTTCCCTGATTTAGAAGATAAAGCATTTTGCAATGATTTTATAGAAGCATATAAAGGAATTAAATATTCGCCATCATCTGGAAACTTTGCTACAGTAGACTCACTATAAGCCACTGCTGGATACGCTAGTGTTTCTACATGTGCATCATTATCATTTGTCGGTGTTGGTATAATTTTTAAAATATTGTTTTCTATATAGTAAGCAGGATCTGTAACTGATACAGCTATCATATCGCTTGAATCTAAAGCCCTACCACTTAATTTAGCTGGTATTTTCCTGCAAGGCTGATTAATAGTTCCATCAGCTCTAGTAACACTAAACACCTCAGAACCTAATAATGTTAAAGTTGTTGTACTTCCATTTAATGTGTTCGAAGTCGTAAACATCTCTTGCCTTGATCTTGGCATTGAATTTAAAACTTCCTTAGCACCGTCTGTTAAAAACTGTGTTAATTGTGCTTCTGTTGGACTTGTACCACTACTAGAAATAGTAATTCCAGTAAGTCCTGTTACTTGAACTTGAAATGTTGCCATTACTTACCGATCTTTTTCATTGCTGCTACGTGTGACTGTTTAAATGTCATACCGTTTCTCATCATATTAGCCATACCTCTAATGTGTTTAGCTGTGTGATGTTTAGAATGTTTCTTCATTGCTCCTATTTGCCTCTGATTTAAACCAGACATAGGGACACCTTTTACTTGTACAGATTTTTTAGTTGCCATGCATCCTCTTTTTCATTTCATTTACATTCTGATCAATACCCTGCACAGACATTTCTACATCTGTTCTTTTACCCATAGCAGACATCATATACATATTAGTGGTAAACTTACTTTTCGAAGCTTTTTTACCACACTCTTTACAATAGAACCACCCTTCGTTATTAGGATGGTTACAGTGTATACATTTCTTTTTCATAGTTTTTCCTTTTATAGTTTTGGGGAAGAACTTTTATTGAACTTCCCCACAGTACTATAAACTGTTATCCTTATGTATTCGGATTAAACTAATATATACTCTACAATACAACTCCATCTACCAGCATCAAAATTAGTTGCATGGTTGATAGCTGTGTTAGTACACATATATATTTGATTAGTAGCTGCTGGAAGCACAATATGAGGTGCTGCCCATTCTACATTATTTGCACTATTGAAGTCAATTTTATCGGCTTCAGTAGATGTGGTTGCTAAGTCATATCCTTCAGGAGATAACTGTGTAGCACCAGCTCCAAATAATTCAACGCCTCCAGTAACAGCTAAATTAACTGCTTGATTAGCAGCTGTTCCAGCTTTTACGTTACCAGTCATAGCAGCTCCAGTTGCTGTTTTACAAACAAACAGAACTTTACTAACTATTATTTTGATAGCAGCATTATATCCATCAGGGACACTTGTATCAAGTGATCCCATGTATTGTATAATGTCACCATCGGCATATGCAGTTGTTGCTGAGTCTAGTCTTTCTTCAATGCAATCACCAGCGAAACTTAAGACTTTCTTAACTCCACCTAGTTCTTCACTGAATTGTGAACCAAAACTACTACTATTTTTATTTAGACTATCTGCTCTCATCTTATACTCCTTCTAGGTTGTATAATGCGTGAGACTCAGCTAGAGTAACTTCTAGACCTGCTTCAGTTAAGATCATATCTTTTCTAAGATCTTCATCAGCAGACTGTACGTTAGTCATTACTTGTGTGTCACGATTAATACTATTACCAATTAAAGGTCTGTAAGCTAGTTGACTCATATCAGCCATTAGCATGAAACCAGAAGCTTGACCTCTAAATAGAGGCTCTTTAACTAGGTTTAGTCTTCCATGAATAGTATCAATAACCATTATACTATGACCAAAAGCACCTTGTCTTTCAGACATATTATAACGCATTGGAGATTGATTTGTTCCTGTTGCTGTAGGAGTACCTTGCTCGCCAGAGTTCTTACTATAAGCTAAAGAAGAACTTAAAAAAGCATCTGAACCTAACTTATTAAAGAATGTAATTACTGGTAATGAGCATAGAACTAGCTTGTCAGAAGCACCACCACGAGCCGGATCAAAAATTACTTCAAGATCACTAAGTAATCTGTCGTAAGTCATCTCAGACTGTGCTACGCTTCTATGATAAGCATTTCCAGAAGCATAACTAAAAGCACTGTCATTTACAATAGGGCTTGTATTCTTCAGGATATGTCCTACTAGACCTTCAGTGTACTGAATGCCGCCTACACGAGCTTTTTGACCGAAGAGCATAGCTCTTTCAATGTCAACTTTATGCTCACGAAGCTTTGACGCCCAGATACGACTCCACTCATCGGGATAACCACGATAGCGTGTAGCGTATGCTGTATTTGTCATTTCAGCAGCTGTTTTAAAGATCTGAGTGTAACCAAAACCATCTTCTAATTCACTTGACCAAACGTCTGGAGAACCAGAACCTTCTTCAAATGAAGTACCAATGATTTGTGCTACATCGTTATTTGCAATGCTATTACTCCCAGTAGCTGCTGATACATCAATTACTTTTCCAGAAAAAGATGAATCACTTGCTGCGTGAGAAATTGAACCGTCTACTCTTACTAATGCTTGACCGTATCCCGCTGTAGAATCAACTGTTCCTACAGAGAAAACCATTCCTTTGACTAAATATTCAACAGCCGCACCGCCAGCAGTATCTACAGTAAATGAATACGAAGAACCTGCGGCAACAGTACCGACTGCACCTTTAATCAGAAAAGAACGATCTGAAAAACTGATTTTATTTCTGTTTTCCAAGTAACGGAACACTGGGTCATCGGTAGGAGCTTTTGAGACTTTATTCAAGTAGACGAAGAATGGTGATTCTTCCGGAGTTAATTCAGCAACTCTGTCGCCAAAATTAAAAATCCGTCTTGCGTCGGGTCTTTGTCCTACACCTGCATCAGAAGTTTGAGCAGTAATATCGCTGGACTTTAAAGATCCAGTATTATATGATATTGCCATTTATATACCTCTTAGTATGTGTTGTTATTATTATGGTAAAGCTGCTCCAGCACCTGTTCCCATGATGCTTTCAAAGACTTTATCCGAATCCGTTCTAGGGGATTGTGGAGCTTGTCCTTGTAAGACACCAGCAGTTCTGGGTGCTTGTTTTGCTGCGTTTACCGCTTCCATTGTATCGTTATTAGCAACAGAATTACCGTTTTGCATCTGCCAGAGTTTTACTAGGTTATTTAAACCTACTTGCTCTTTTGGTTTAGTAGTGAACTGCATGAAGTCTTGAATGTCATTATCTGACATCTTATAACTTCTGCGTAACTCACCAACTGTATTTTGCATTTGCATTTCAGCCTGCATCTGTTGCTGTTGCTGGGCTAACCTTTCAGATACTAACCGATCAACTTTACTTGTGATCTTTTGATCAACAAACTTACCTGATTCAGAAGTGTCATTTGTAAAGGCATCCCAAGGATTAAAGTCATCTACTGCGGGAGCTACTTCTTGAGTGCTCTGGTTTTGACCTTGTGGACTAGCTATACCGTCTTCAAGTGTTCTTACAAGATCAGGTCGCTGCTCTAGTAGTTGAAGTAATTGAGCACCTTGTTGCAGTTTAGAATTTTCGGCTTGTGACCGATCATACATAGACTGAAACTTTTTTGACTCTGCTTCATAATCTACAGCAGGGGCTTGTTCTTGAAACTCCTGTTGATTTGCATCCACCTCTTGTGAGATAGACTGTTCATTGACGATATCTTCCACGAATGATTCATTACCACCTTGTATTCCGCTTTCGATACTTGCTTCCTGTTGTTCTAATGTAGACATATACTCTCCTTAGATGTCTCTTAGGCTTTTGGAGTGGAACTGGCTTCTCTCTGAACATCTTTCAGATTGCTTGCCAATTTCTCCACCTCGAGCTTCACCTCGTTTTCTAGTTTACTACGTGTTACCCTTCTATCTGCTTTAGATTCAGAATTGACTTCGCTAAGTCTAGATTTAAACTTCTCGACTTCAACTCTTTTTCTATCGCTGACAGACTCTCTTTGGGCTGTCTGCAAGTCACCTTGCAAATTCTTTATTTGTTCTGACATAGCTTGCATTTGCTGCTGCATTAATTGCTTTTCTTCAGTCCTACGCATAATACCTTCCTTGTCAAATATTTCTGGATTCTTCTTAAGAACCTCATAACGATCCACGATACCCATCTGGAATGCCTCAAGATATACAGCAAGTTCTGCATATTTACTAGAAGGCATAGTAGAACCTGATTCAATTCTAATATCATGTTGATCTAAAATGTGTCTATCTTTCTTTAAATCTAAAATTGCACCGCTAACATCTGTATAAAAGTTAGCCATAACTTCAGTAATATTATTGTTAGGTTGTGCTAATCTGAAAATCTTTTTATAAGTGTAATGACCCTTTGATAAATTATAAAGAACTTTACCAAGTTTGTTAATACTAAATTCAACATCTCTTAATTTAGATTTAGGTCTTTCACTTCCTAAAGCAATCATTCTTTCCGTTGCTTTATGTGTCTCTGGAGCTTTGTCTGCAAAGCCATGCATCATCTCTGGTAATCCAAAAATAAAATCTATATAAAATTCTGACTGTTGTATCAATCTGTAGAACTCACCAGCTAATGGTTGAGGAGATGGATAATGCGGTTCACCTTGAGATGAATCAACTTCGATTACCGCATTTGGATTAGCCCAGTCTTTTTCTAATTGGTCAATATCATCTACACTACCTAATGGTACTAATAACTTAAGTCCCGCTGACGCTTGGGCATGTGAAAGGGCTAAAGACCATAGCTTGTTTAACAATCTCTGCATTGGTCTAGCTCTAGATATATCGCTTTTGGGGTAAGGAGTACCTGTCCAAATATTCGGTAGCGGGACTATAGGATATTCATCTGTATTTAAAACTTGTTCATATAAAACAATTTCACCTAACGTAGCACATACTTTTATTCTTGTTTGTAAAACCTCGATTGCTGTGTAAGCACCTATTTCAAATGCTTCTGCATTTTCACTCATCATCTTAGCGTATTCTTCTTGAGAGAGTATCTCCTCTTCTTGATTTTGCATATTAATAATACGATAAAAAGGAACTTTTATTTTATAAAAGCGTTCTAATATTTGATACTTCTTTACTTGAAAATAATCTTTATCTTTTACTTCCGCTGGTGTAAACACATTCATTGAGTTTGTATTTTGTGAAGATGGATAATCTTCGTCGTCGTAAGTAAACCCAGATATATCACGAATAATACCCGGTATCTCTTCACCAGTATTTGGATCTACTGTATCATTTAATTCAGGGTAGAGGTTGACGACTTGTTCACCGGTAAGAATGGTAGAAAGGATAAGACCATCCGAATCACCGAACCAACGATCTCTTGAGCTTGGAGATGCGTATACCCTAAAAGGGTCGAGGTAAGTAAACTTGACATCACCTCTACCGAAATCTGATTCTCTATCAATGTAAGCATATAGATAACCCATACCAGTAGTAGCATAATCTTGTATCGCTTGTTTCATTTGCCAATCACCATCTGATTTTTGCCAAACATAACCCATGATAGTTCTCCATAATGTAGCTACTTGCACATCGGAATCTTCTCTAGGAGTTATTGTAAATGCTGGTGGTCTAGATGTTAATACTGCTTTAAATTTTTCTATTGCAGCCGATACCCTATCCATAGGTATATCCGCTTGATTGCGTTGAGATAACTCATCTGACTCTTCCGCAGTAAAATGATTACCAAGATAAAAGTCTATATCTTTTCTAGCTTCAGTGTCCCACTCAGAACGAGCGTCACGCCATTGGCGATATAACTCTTCGTTTTGTAATGCTCGAGGATCTTGATCCATTTTTATCTAAATAAACCTTCTGGGTTATTATTCATACCCTGTATAGTTGCGTCTGCTCCCCTCTTCATATCTTGTAACTTTAAAAACTCCATTAAATCTCTATCTGATATAGAATCAGCTCTTGACATACTAGGTTCTTCAAACATAGAGTTTTCTAGTTTTTCCGATAAGGAGTCTAATCTTAATCTTTCTAAAAAGTTTTGCATTTTATCTCTAGTTAACTCTTTGTTTTCCATTTCTAACTCACCCCTTAACGATTTCATATAATCACCTTGCTGCATACCCATTGGTATTGATGACATCGTATCACCAGAGCTTGGAGGTCTTTGGTCAAATGGTACAAACGGACTAGGCTGCTCTTGCTGCATCATAGCTTGTTGCTGCATCATAGCTTGAACTTGAGCATCATCTTGAACTGCACCGCCATCTTGCATACCTAAAAGCTTTTTAAGGAAACCGCCTTTTTCTTCTTCAGGAGCTTGTTCAAAATAAGACTCAACCAATGCCGCAGGTATTGAATCTTGAGGAGCTGAAGCCATTTTTTGCCTAGCTCTCATAGAAGCTTTTTTTCTAGCCATGTTTAACATTTTACTTTGACCTTCACCTAAGTAGTACCTTCTGCCACCTTCACCGCCAACTTGATCGGCAGATACAGACAATATTGAACCAACGTCAAATAAACCGGGTTCTGAGGCTTGTGCAAATGAATTTTCTAATGGGGTATTATAAAGAGCTTGACTATAAGCTTGTCCGCCATCTTGATAGCCATACATTTCTTTTTTCTTTTTGGCTTTACCACCATGCATCATTTCCATTAATCCACCATTTTGCATATAACCCATTTTATTTCTAACATCTTCAGGTAGTTTAGCAAGTCCGGGGTTATTGTCAGGAACTGGTTTTAAGTTAGACATAGCCTGCCCACCATCTTGATATTGATTAACCATACCTCCAGTACCATACTGTTCTGCATTAACCATACCGCCACCATACATGTCAGTCATATTTTTTAATGTAGCCTGTGCAATCAGTCTATCTATTTCAGAATGACCACCTGCTTCAGGCATATCGTTTAATTTTTCCAATGTGGGAACTCCTATCATGTCCACAGCTTCTTTGCGAATCACAAATTCACCGGGAGTTAAAATTGCTTTTACTGTATCTGTAGTATTTGGCATTACTTATCTCTTATTTCAAAATGAGGAAAATCGTCGAAACGGTTATCCATTACTTGAAAATCCATATCCCAGTCTCCGCCCCATCTTATGCGGTAGCCCATCCCACGAGCAATGCCGATAACAAAGCCAGCGAATAAAGTCTGCCTTTCTCTGTCTTCCCAGTCCACAGGATAAGGGGTAACGTCTGCGGCTTTAGAAGGATTAGTATTGTGCCTACCGTCAGGATACTTAACTTTTGTACGACCTTCATCATATAATTTATTTTGCCTTTCTTTGCTCCTATGCCCCTCGAGGACAGAGCAATCTACATGTTTGATTACTTCATTAAATACTTCCTGCAAACGCTCATCACAGGATGCTAATCTCTTTTTTGATCTTTTAGAATATCGTGGCATGTGGATTTGAATTTAAATATAAGTTATACATAAACAAAAGACAAATAATATTTTATTACGTGGTTGAACCAGTCATCCAATTATAAGCTCTTTTTTTAAGTTTTCTAACTGGATGTAAATTATCTTCTAGTAATGATTCTCGTTTAGTTCTTGTGCTTTTAGGAGCTTTGGCAAAGTAGTCTGCATAATATAAAGCATCCATTACATCATCATTTCTAGGTTTTGGGTGCTCAAAGAACTCATCTACTAATTCTGTCATTTCTCTTCTTATGTATAACTTTTTAGAATTAACAATAACACCTAAGCTTGTCTCAAGTCTATCTTGCTTTTTAATCCTAGCGGGTGGCTTAACACCTTTAAAGATTCCGGGCATCAGTCTTTTTTCAGTAGCAGACATCCTTGTTACCATATCTCTAACCATTTCTTGTGCTGCTACGGTTTCTATTGTGACTCTCCTTACTGGAGTATATTTATTTGCTAACCTTATAATTTCTTTTGGGACATCAAATGTAGGTATTCTTTCTCTAAAATACTCTAAGACATATCTATTTTTATTAGAATCAATCGCCATTACAAGTATAACTTGAAAGTCAGATGTTTCCGATGCTGTTGCTGCTAAATCTACTCCTAAGTAAATGTTTATTGGAATAGCGTCTTCACCGTCTATAAGGTAGTTGAACTTGCTTCTATTTTCTACCTTACCACTAAAGTATTGTATTCGATCTATTTTAAACGCTGCATTAGAGATATCCCTCGCATCATTCATGTATTCTTGTGCAAACTTATTGACAAGACCAGCTTCGATAAACTCTCTTTTCTTTGCTGCTAACTTCTTTAAAGAGAATTGATCTTTCCAAATAGACTTACCATCTTCTATTGCTCGTTTAAAAGTAACCGCCCAAGGATATGTTCTACCTTCGTCTTGAGCTTTTTTGTTTCCGTCTACTACTGCTTGCAAAAAGCTATCAAAATGAACTATCGTTCCCGCTAACCATATCCAACCTTCTCTTCCCGGAGTTTCCTCTAGTGCGGGATATACTGTTGATACGATCCATTTCTTAATATCTGCTCTACGTTCTGGTGTTTTAGTATTGAGTTCTGATTCAAAGTCATCTAAGATGATACCAGTATAACGAACATCTACTTCTGCACGACCTCTAAGTCTCTGTGAAGTACCTTTTGCTATTAGCCTGTCTCCTTTAGGCGTTACGATATCTTTTTCTGTCCAACGCTTTCCTGCTGCACCTCCATCTAAATTACCAAAGTAATACCGAAGACGTTTATTCATTTCAAAATGATTGCGTAAATACTTTAAGTGGTCAATAGACTGACTTTGTTCTTCGGATACCCATGCAATGAAGTGCTGCTCATCATCTTGAGCAAACACAAGTTTATGCATAATGGCTGCTTTCGATAAGATCGACTTACCAAACCCTCTAGGCATAATAATACAGCTACGACTGCCCGGCTTTGCGGAAATTAATTTATTTGCTACATCAAAATGGAACTCTGGTGACTTAGACTTTTTAAGAAAGTCATTTGGTAAGAAGGCTCTGCCAAAGTAAATAAGACTTTTATAGGACTTTGCTAATACTTCATCCCGCTCTTTCATTTCAGATGGGGATGGATTAATATTAAAATTATCCATTATTTACGTTTAACGGACTCTTTTGTTGTAAATGCTATGTTATATCGATTATTACCTAGTTTGATTGATTTAGGTACTGTATAGCTCCAAACAGAGCTAGTCTGTGTATTCCAATACCTATCATTAACTACTACTGCTTGTATTACCACTTGTTAGTTCCTTTTTCTTACCTGTTAACATCCCTTGCTCAAATGCTTGTAACTTCTCTTTACTGAATCCAGTAAACTCTTGTATCAGTGCAATAGACTCGGACTTCTTATCTGTATTAAGCATTCCCGATATCTTCATTAATGTTTCTAGTGCTCTTAGTTTATCGCCATCTCTTACTTCAACTTTATCGACAACGCTCTTTGTGCTTTCTAATAAGTATCTTTTTGTAATACCTACGTCTGCCATTAACTCTTCTATTTCTTTATCCACTTGATTCCTCACTGTTTTGCTCTTAAGTAGTAATGTTGATTTTCGTTTAGCTGCTTCTGCATCTGTTGTCTTGGGATATGCTTTCATATAAGCACTCTCAGGATCTAAGCCCATTGCAATATATTTAGAAAACATTCTCTTTTCTCTAGTCATGCCGCCTTTTACTCTGGAGTCATAACTATTCTTTTTTACAAATCTATAGATAGAATCTTTTATTGTCCCATGAAGCTTTGTTTTCTTCTTTACATTAAACATACCAATGATTGTACGGATATACCCATCTGTTGTATTATTCCCTTTCATATATCCTTTTTTAAGGACTTGGACTATCTTGCCGTCATCTGAGTGACACCACTGATTCTCTTCAGCTTCTTTCCAATTCTTTACGATAGGCTCTGTAGGATGTGCTGTACGGAACTCTTCTTTACTTTCGTAAGCATAATGGACAACACCTTTGACTGTACGCTGTAACGCCAAACTAGTTGGGTTGGTTAAGGTTATATTCATCCATTTCTATTATTTGTAGCTCTGGCATATTATTCATTCGATATACTAGTTCTGCGATCAATCCTACGTTTCTACCAGACGGCTCTATGATGTCTAGTATTTTTAATTCATTTGATATTTCTCTACACCGCTCTAGGTTAGTATAGATGTCTTTTATCTCGTAATCACCGTATATTGCTTTCTCAAGCATTGTTATCTCTCTATCCATATTTAAATTTAATAAAAACTTGACAAACTGCAACTATATATAATAATATTATCTATCCCCCCTTTATTTAGTCCGTTGGATTTATAGTAGTACTATAGTATATATAGTATATATTATATATAGTATATAGTATCTGTTATATATATATTATATATAATATATATTATATATATATAGTATATAGTATATATAGTATATAGTAAGTAGTATATATAGTACCCGCTTTTTTTATGTAGTACCCGCCCCGCAATAGATCCTAGATAACACCATAGTAAACTTCAGAAAATTTTAAAAAAAATATTTTAGTATGTGTCTTTCTCTTTTATTACTAGGGGATACCCCCCTTAACCCTTTTGAGATTAGGTTTCTTGGGTTGAAAAAAGCAAAAATAATAATGTATAGCTAA
>Ga0209634_1000326_pt1 | contig 36551 bp, 20 predicted proteins | sample LinPmetageLP40_FD_184043 | JGI IMG/M metagenome (GOLD analysis project Ga0209634, IMG submission 184043) | Marine viral communities from the Pacific Ocean - LP-40 (SPAdes) (version 2) | ecosystem: Environmental > Aquatic > Marine > Oceanic | place: Pacific Ocean | collected 2010-08-26 | reverse complement strand
GTATGGTTTGGAAAACCCAGTAAAACTGTTGTCTAGTCCGTATAATAACTGTCCAGAAGTTAAAGTAATAGTTTGTGTAACTCCAAAACCAAAAGCATTTTTATCTGTTGCATCACTACTAAACAGAATATGTACCACTGCATCTGTGGCAGGCGCAGTGGCAAAATTTAATACTGTTCTGGCTTGACTATCAGCAGTTAAAGTATACTCGCTACTATCTAGACTTAAAGCAACATTATCTACTAAAACTAAACTTTGTTTAATTAAACTTATTTCAATATTAAGACTTAATATCTTAGTTACTGCGTCGCCTGTAAATAATTCTTCGTGTATTAAATTTTCACCTGTAACACCATACCCATAAGTGCGTACTTTATCTCCTAGCAATGGAGCATTTATACTATCAGCAGTAATAGTTATTAAATTACTATCACTAGTTACTATCTCACTGTCTGCGTGTGTAGTAGTAAATGTAATTGTTCTTGCATTGAAATCAGTAGTAAAGTTATATTGTCTTTTATTTCCTATATAGACTACAACATAATTTACAAGTTCACTTCTACTAGTTCCTGCAAAACTAAATGTTGTATCTGTACCATTTGCTGTGTAGTGTTTACTAACTATTGTAAATCCGCTACCGTCACCTGCTTCGTCGTTATTTGGATCTGTATAAACTTCCATATCTAAGTTATCAAATATCTGTCCAGGAACAAATTCTTCAGGTGCATGACTACTGTATATGTCAATAAATCCACCACCGTCTATATTAATATCTTCTGGTCTAGTTCCTAAACTAGTATCTAAAAATTTACTCTGTAGTATTGTGTCGTACGCACTAGATCCACTTAAGACTGTTAGCCCATCGTTGTCAACTTCAAAGTCATCAAATGCAACATTATCAAAACTTGCACTATCGTAACCAGGTTCTCTATTAAAACCTACTCCAGATAGTTTGTTTGCAGTATAATTAGTACCTTTTTGTAAAATACTTAAATCATCTCCAAGCATGCCAGAAGTAGGACTATAATAAGCCGCAATTCTGTCTGCCGCACTTCCTATACTTTCGTCTGCATATAAACTTAGTACTATGTTTCCGCTTGCGTCTTCAGTACTAAACGTTGTTCCACTAGTAAAACCAAGTATAACTTCATACACATCCTGCGTATTAGTTACTGTATTAAGGTATGAAACTAAAGTTATCTGTGGCGCGGTTAACGAAATTCCACTATCAGCAGTCTGACTTGTATTACTAGCAAGTCCACTAGGACTGTAAGTTGTACTTGCTGCCCAATCTTTAACTGCACTTGAATATGTAATTCTATCAAACTTTATTGTTGTATCAAAATCTCGAATAGTATCATTTTTTATTCTAGGAAGTAATACTAATCCTGTTCCACTACCACTAATTGTAAGCGTCGGAGTGCTAGTATAACCACTTCCTTTGTTTGTTATTGTTACTCTTATAACAGAATTAGCATCACTGGTTGCTGTTACTGTTGCTTGGGTACCTGTGGATATATCTGGTGCACTAACAGTAACAACAGGATTGTCTGTATACCCTGTTCCTGCAGCATATATTTCTACACTACCTAAGTAATAGGTATAATTATCTGCCCAAGACTTATCAACCGTTGTTCCTGTTGTTCTTGAAGTTGTATCTCCAGGAAAATCACCACTATACTTTCTAAAATAGCCATTTGTAGGATCATAGAATGAGTGCAAGTCAAAGTCTGTGATATCACCTTGCATAGTATCATCGCCGTCATACTTTGCAGTATACTCTCTAATATTAGTATGGTAAGGTTTTACTTCATTAATAAACTCTTCAATGAATGTAGTATTATCCACTTGATAAGTCGGATACTGTGATAAATCTCTAACTTTATGTAGTATTTTTAAAAAACTAGTCTTAATTACCCAATCTGGAACCGAACTATTTAACTCTTGTAAACTGTATTCAACCATTCTAAAGAATAATTCATTGCCTTTTTTTGCTAATGTATTAACAAAGATATCATTGAATACTGCATTTGCAATATTTCTAACTTCTTGATGCGGTACTCTGTCATATTTTTCAAAATCAAATACACCAGTATCAAATCCAATGTAACTACCAGTAGATGCGTTAGCAAAATCGTATAGATTGCCTAGTAAAACAACTGTTCCTCTTTCAATGATTATCTCATTCCACGTGTCGGTACTTGTGTACTGGTACATACTGAAATTACCGTCATCGTTGGTACTAACTTTTACAATGTCTCCAGTTACTGCACCAGTAAGTCTTTGTAAATCAGGTTCAGTTGCTACTGTAGCTGTAGGTAATGTTGTAGAACTAAAACCTGTTGCATACCAAGTTGTGTACTGCCAATATCTACTAGTATTGTAAGCCTGAACTGTACTTAAGAACCAAAATCTAACACCTGCAGTCGTTGATCTTAACTCGTATGTTGCCCAGTCACCGCCGATTGTACTGTCTGATTCAACTAATATCTTATAACCTATTTCTAAGATTGCAGTATTCAAATAATCTCTAGTAATAACATCTGCGACTTTGCTATCCCACGCACCACTTGCTTTTGTTGGCAATGGATCATTTAAGAATAAATTATTTAAACTAAACTGTCTAGTAATTGGTACTGTTGCAAAAACTACATTACAATAATCAACAAAAGTTTTTAATGCTTGTTGTCTATTTTCAAAAATTGTTTGCCTAGGTCTTACAGAAATTCCATATCTCTCCCCAACACTTAATGTAGGATCTGGAACAATCTTACCAGATAAATCTGCACCTGATAAACTATCGATCATTTTACTTTTAATTTTAGCAGGAAGAATTTGATTAGAATCACCTTCACTTATTATCTCAAACTCACTGTGTAGTATACCATCATTTCTAACAACATCATAGTTAATACTAAGTACAACATTTCTATCAGCAAAACTACTAGTCATATTATTCATTACAAACGTATTAGGTGCAACAATACTAAGATACTTTGTACCTGTACTATCTGGAGTTTCGATAAGTTGTCTAACACTTTCTGTGCTAAGTGTCCTTACTTCATTGTCAATGAAGTCAGTAAGTCCTGTTACCCAATAATAATATCTTGTTTCAGTAGAATTTGTAACACTGTTATACTGAAGTGACGTAGAATAGTTACTATCGTCTGCAAACTTCGGCACTCCCTTTAATCCACTTGATACGTGTAGACTAGGTAATACATCGCTCTCATACCACTCGTAGATATCAACTGAACTTCCAGGAAAAAACTGATTCCAGTATTGTACACGATAATTTATTTCGCCTTGTTCGTACTCTAATACTCTACAGGTAGATAAATCCCACCAAACCTCTGCAATATGTTCGTCGTTCCATCCATTTGTTTGTGAAAACGTAACACTATTAGGAGTTGTACTAACATTATAAGTTGCAGGGTCTATAGGTATAATATAATTTAACTCTTGTTGTGCTTGCCCTGGTAATTTATTTTTATAAATGTCTACTGTATCAATAAAGTCAATTATTGTGTTATTCACTTTACTATATGTTGCAATACGATTAATAACATCTACATCAACTTTGTTGTCTTCTGTACTATTTTTCTTCCAAGTACTAAGATCATCAATATTTTCAAAAAGATAAAAACTTCCAGCATTAGTTTTCCAAATATCATCTGTTGGACTACCAACAAACAATCTAGTACCATGAAGAACTGCACTCCCGCCAAATTGATCATTAGCATTAATACTTGTGTTCTGCATCTGCTGTCCGTATGCATACTTAGGAGGATTACTAATACTTTGTATATTTGCACTGTATACACTGCTATCTAGTAACTCATAAACATATGCCGCGCCACTATTTGTTACTTTATCCATAAATCTAGTACTATCAGCATCAAAAGTTGTTAAGTGCTCGTTATATGTATTACTAGTTGTGTCAATGTCTAAATCAAAAGCCGTCTGAAACTGTGTACTTGCTCTATCACTTGTAACAACCATTCTTTGTTCTACAATTTGATCTGCAGGTAGAAACTTGTCAAACTCTACAACTTTACCAAAGTTTTCATTCTCTGCTTTTAACGGATGACTAACTTTTTGCGTAAACTTAAATGGCGCAAATCTTGCATAATCTTTAAATGTATCGCCAGTCATTGGTCTAACTTTAAGTTTCTTATTAACAACGCCAGCACTGCCTGTTATAGTCATATTAAGTGTACCTGAAGCAGTCGCTGTTACTGTTTGAATATTTGCGTTGTTTATATCTGCAACAAAGTTTGTTGCATCTGAATTATCATTTAATACTACAGTAACTTTTATATCATCTATTGTTATAATATCGCCTTGTGCCGCAAATAATGTTAAGAAACTATCAGCTGTAACAGTTGAACTATCTGCTTTGATAACACCGTTGGATGCCATGTACCCTTCAGTCGATGATGTATTTTGATTTTGACTAGTAACACTACCAAATCTTAAACCTTCATCAATAAACATAAAGACAGATCCTGTATTAGGATTAAGTTCGTCTTCTCCTGGACATCCTACTGCGGCTATAGCACCATATGCATCTAGTGCAACACTGATTCCAAACTGCTCATTATCAGTTTGTGTTTCAGTACTAATCTGTTCTTGATTTAATTTCTGTATTTCAACGATACTACCTGTGTAAATTCTAATTATTTGTCCTACACTTGGAACATACCTGAACGAGATAGTATTTCCACTAAATGTAAAGTTATTTTCACTACTGTCACTAGTAAATGAACTAAATCCACCGTCCGTAACTGATTGCAGTACATTATCAACTTCAATAAAAAAACTTGCTGGTAAAGTAGTTGTAGGAGTGAATTCGTATGTCGTTCCATCACCTATAAACTTTTCTACAACATGATGGAATAAAAATGCCTCACCAGCATCTGTAATTTCGTCTACTTCAGCAAAAGGACTTCCAACAATTAATGTATCTCCAGCAGTATCACAATCTATGTCATAACCAAATTGATCGCCTGTTTGCACACCAGTTCCTGTGATAGTGTCTGTTAAAATGTAATGACTTTCTTGTCTAATAACAACATTTAAACTGTCAGCAGGTGCATTAACAAATACAATATTAGTTGTACTAAACCCATAATCCTTAGTTGGAACATATATCTTTCCAGTAGAATCAACAACTTGCAAAGAAGTTAAACTAGTAGGAGTGAATCCTAAAGCAAATGTTGTTGTTGAGCCATCGCCGGTGATTGTCTTGGATACATTATCAGTAGTAATAATATTATTAAGGGTATAAGAAAAAACTTTATTAGCACCAGGAGCACCAATATACATATATCTATCGTCTTTGCTCATTGCTATACTATAACCAAACTTATCTGCTCCTGCTGGACTCGGAAGTCTTAAGATTTGTTTAAATTCATAAATTCCTGTGGAGGCTGATCTCAAGTATATGAAAACTTCTCCTTTTGCACTATCACTATCAGGTGCACCTACTGCTAACCATGAGTTACCTGCAGCAACTTTCCAACCAAAAGTATCAACATCAGATTGTATTGTTGCTGGTGCTAAAGCAGCGCCTGGATTATATATTCCGTTCTCATCTCTTGAATAAGGATAAACTGCACCTGTACTATGTTCTGGAGCACCACTAGCAATATTAAGTGCGTCATTACTAATTGAAAGTGATGTACCGTTTAAGTCACTTGCAACACTGTCAATATTGAAGGTTATATTCTTATAAGTCCATGGTTGTTGTTTTTTATATGTCGCCCATTTACCTTTTTCATCATAGTTAACCCATACAGACTCGTTTAAGTCCCATCCATATAACGGAACATTATCTGCGATATCGCTCTGAGAATTAAATCTAGAACTTACTAACTTAAACACTGGCAATCTTAAATCTACAATGTTATCAACTTCAATGTCACCTAAGTCTACAGTAAAAGATACATTTGTAATTACATTAGTAACTTTATGAAATCCACCAACAACAGTTGACGCTTTAATTAAGATATAATCGTTCTTAACTAACCCATGATTTGCACTAGTAGTAATAATTGCACTAGTGTCTGCTCCAACAGCTATGTTAGTAATAGATACTGCTAATTCACTAACTCTGTAAACATTCCAGTCAAAATCTTCTTCAGCAGTCCATATAGTCGAACCTCTTCCTATGTTGGGTAAATTGTTTAATGTAGAGATATTATCTAATCCAAACAACGTTGTTGTTACTTCATCTAACCTAGGATAACCTGCTCCTAGTATGTCAGTTTTCTTATTACTTGTGCTTCTTTCAAGAAATATATTCTTAGTAAAGTTATTAGGTAATTTATATAGGTCAGATTTTGTAAATGAGTAATAATCAGTATTAGCACTATCATTATTATCTATCAATTCCACTACTGTTTTACTTTGTTGTACTTTAGACTCATCAATGACCATTTCGATAACTTGATTACTATCAATGCTACCGTACTCTCCAACTCTAAATCCCCAATCTTCATAAAAACTAATTTCTTGGTCTAAGTTAGATAAATTAGCACCGATTAACTTATCTATTGCATTTGCAGTTCCTTTAGTTTTAATCATACCTTGATAAAACTTAACCTGACTAGTATCATCTAATCCTAATTGATCCAAGTAGTCTCTTTTTCTAAACCCAATCTGACCTTTAGCCGCAATATCTGTGCCACTCTCTAAGTTAGTTGTGTTAAAATCATAAAAATCAGTAAATCTCTTAGACTTCTGAGATAAGTTAGGCAATAACCCAGTTTTCATATTCTCTACTGGTCGCCAATCGTTAAAATCAAATGTTGACTTACCGTTATGATTATCTCTTGCAACATAAAGTTTTTTGTTGTGACTTACAATGTCTGCTTTTTTATAATCTGTGTTCTGTAACCAAACGTTAAACTTGTTTTCATTAATAATAAAACCTGGAGCATGTAACGTGCCATTCCAAGTTCCGCTCTTATATCCAACAAACTTTATACGACTTTGTCTGTTGCCAAGTTCTGGTTGATATATGATGTCGTTAAAAATAGTAGTATTGTCCAGTATAATATAATGCTCGTATTGTATTGGATCTATTTGAGCAGAGTAAAGGTAATCACTGCTATCATTTACTTCAATAACTGTAGTATTATCAATTCTTTCTACATTATAATTAGTGCTTCTAATTGCTCTTCCAGATGAATTCTTTAATGTTCCGCTTTTACTTAAATCGTCTAACGTAGTGAAAGGTCTTGTTACTTTTAGTTTACGATAGTTAGGACTTGCTCCAAATACACTATCATTTCCCCATCCTTGTTGAGTCCAGAAAATAAATTCTTTAACAGTATTTTCAAAATCTACAGTTACTCCTACATTGTCAACATCTTCGAATAATATTCCTTTTGCCTTTAAGTATCTACTATAACTAATTAAAAAATCAGCAGTTTGTTGTATAGTAGGAATAATAGTTCCGTAAGGTATATTAGCAATATATGTTGCACTGTCACCGTAAACTATAGCACTAACATCGCCGACACTTATAAGTTTTGTGTTCTGACTTTTTGCACTAGGTATAATTTTAAAGAAGGGATTTTTAGTATCGTATCCTCTAATCTCATAACCAGCGGCTCTTTTAACAATACTGATACCACTGTAAAATACTCTTTCTAAAGGTGTGCTCTTGTTTAAATAAACACTCACGTTTTCATCAGGTATGAAGATGTTGCTTTGCGTTGCGCCTGGACTAGTACTTTCAATAACAAACTTAGCAAGATTTAAATCTGTAAAACCTCCAACAGGATAAATTAACCTTAACGACAAGTTCTGTACTTGTGTTTGCAACCCAGATAAATCAAGACTTTTATACTTGTAATAATCTGCGATAAACTGATTATATCCTTCTATTCTATTTACACCGCCTGATGTCGGCAATCCGTTTATTTTAAAATCTGCTGTCTTAGGTCTATAACTTTTTGTTTTTTGTACTATTTGATCATAATCTGTATTATTTTCTAGTAAGTTAGTATCCCATAATAAAGTTAAATATTTTGCAGGTCTCTTAAGTGCAGAAACAATCTGTTGACTAAACGGATATTCACTACTTCTTGTCCATGCAGTTTCAACTGGGCCGACGTCTCCGATTCTCCAATTGTTATTTGTATTTGTACTGAACGCACCTTCGACTGCAAACTGTGCAGGAGATAAAAGTTTACCTTGATCGTTAACTGGAATTAGATTTAACAACCCGCTTCTAATACGACTCGTTACTATTGTGAATGTTGCATCTCTATCTGCACTAGTATAAAGTCTGCCAGAGGCTAAGTCATTCCATAGAACATTATTTCCACGAGTATAAGGTGCTGCTCCGTATCTAGTTTCCCACCAACTTGGTTTTTGAAATACTCCTAACATTTCCCAGGGTGTTAAATGAGGTGTTTCTGTATCATATAACCATTTATAAATTGCTCTCCAAGATCCTGGTAAAAGTGTTGTTGTCCCTTTTAAAACAGAACCACTATAATTCCATGTGAACGTATTTTCTTGGCTATGTGAAGTAATACTAGAAAAGTCTAATGCGTTCTTGTATGCCCAAGTACTAAAATATTGACTGTACAATAATGTTGTTTCGTCTAAGTCTGCACGAGTTGTTCTAAAATACCCAGGAGTTACTTCAGATAAATCAAATCGTGTTGCTTCGTATTGTGTCTTAATATTATTATAAATTCTTTTTTCATACTCTAGTACAATTAAATCTCTTTTGTCCTTATAACAAACCCAGCGACTTCCGTCATGCCCTAAAAGAACAGGAGTATAATCTAAGTATTCATTATATTCTTCAGTATCATTACTAGCATGATATTGAGTTTCAGAGGATGCCATATACCATGCTCTATCACTACCTACAAATCTATGTATGTGGGCATTAGAAGAACCATCTGCTGATTGTGCTGCTGCTAGTGTTGTATACAGTGGATAAAACCATCCGGTTTTGGATTGTCCACGTTGTGTAACTCTACTATCAGCAGTTCCATAAATCTTAAAAGGGCCTGTTCCAGTACTAGTGCCTGATATATAAGTATCATCTAACGTAACTGCTGGTCGGAACTTTGGATAAAGACCTAACTTAGTCGGTGTTGGTGGAACAAATATACCATCAGTATTACTGTATTCAACAATACTTAATATATCACCAACTGAAATGCTAACATTTGCATCTAATATAATAGCAGGTTCAACAGTATCAAATGTATAATCAGACTCTTCTATAAGTTGTGTCTTTGCTCCACTAGACTCTGTTAAGTAAACCAAAACTCCTCGATTACTTAAATTTGTTAGATCAAATTGAGTCGTGAATTCAAATACTCTATTAGTTACCTGGTCTAATGTTAGTGTAGTTGTAGTTTTTTGACTGCCCCACGGTAGCATATCAGAATAATAAAATGGGAAATCATTAGTTTTTGTTCCAGCCATGAAAATTAAGATGGTATCTAAACTACCACTAGGATCTGTTAGATCAATATCTAAATTATCAATGTTATCTAATAATCTACTTTTAAATCTAGTATATTCTTCCATACTAAACCTAATACTTTCGATATAACTATTATCTGATTGTGTTAACATATAATTCGGAAGTACACTTCCTGCACTATGTTGTAATATCTTACCAGGATACTTCTTATACTGCAAATCTCTAATATTGTTGTTGCCTAAACTACTTCCTGTAAATGTTGGAATTGCTCTGGATATATCAACGAAATGATTTCTTAATTGTCCTAATGTAAGATTAGCAAAGTCGTCGTTGTTACTATTGTTTTCTAAATTACTAGCAATCTCATAAAATCCTAAAGGATTTATAGTTGTACTATAAACTCTAATTAATACAACATCATCCTTTACTAACTTGTCAGTAAAGTTTACATAATATTTGTCATTAACAGTTGTCTGTGTGTACTTGCTACCAGTTTGAAATATTCCATTCACATAAACCTGTAACGTAACTTCACCGCCTGTTGTAACAGGCTGACTTCCAATTTCAAAAGTATATAACTCTGCATCTACAGTGTATTGTACTTGCTGCCATTGTCTGCTTGGATTAAGTATTTTAGTCCAACCGTTTAGTGTTTTTCTAGTAATTGTATTAGTAGTATCTACACTAAATGAATGTACATGTCCACTTCTTAATATAACACTTACTTGCCCTGTATTCTCTTTAGTATATGTAAACGTATCATTTACAAAGTTATTGTCAAAGACAATATCACCAACATTTTGTATATTTCTGTAAGTTAATCCAAATCCTAATATGCTATCTGCACTAGAAGCAGTTGTACTTTTCTTGTAACTAAAAAGTTTGTTTCCTAAAAAATCGGTACTAGGGTATTTTGTTGCGTCACTAAAACTAATATGTGCTGGATCGTAGATATCGAACAACGGTTCTTGATTAACCCCAGTCTTTTCCTGACCTATAGCCCAGATATTAGTAGATAGTGTGTAATAATACATATTGCCTTGATTTGCTGACCCTAACTTACTTAACAATGAGTCACCATCAACAACAGTGTCTATAAGAACTAAATTTATAATGTCATTAACAGATTCAAAAGGTGAATCATCCGCAGTAACCGAAGAAATATCAATAGTAAATGTTGAATCTGCACGTCTATTAGAGGAATTGCCTTTAACATTAACATCGATGAAGTCAACACGATAAATGTTTTTATTAATATCTGGATCAGCAGTAAAACAAACTGTTAGTCCTGGAGTTAAGTTAATACCGTCAGCATAATAACCTTGTTTACCGTTTACATTACTAAATGCATCAGTTTCTACAGTATCAACAATACTTACAGGACTCTTACTGGTAGTTCCCATGTTATATAACTTTAGTCCTTGTTCAAACTCAATAATAGGTCGTTTTGCTCTTGAGTTATCATCTATTACTGTTGTAAAATTGTTGTATGCGGCAGTAGCAGTAATTACACTTCTATGGAACCATCTATTCCCTCGACTCCAAGCATTGTTATCTGCACTTGCTCTGTTAATAAGAATATAATCGTGTGTTGTGGGACTGTTTAACGTTTGTTCAAACCCACCTACATCAAAGTTCTTACTATCAAATCTCTCTGTTGCTGTTACTGCATAAGGCTCAGGTGTAATAAGATCATCTTCTAATACTAATTTAATACCAGTACCAACACCTTCTACATAATAACTGTTGTTTTGATAACTATCAGGAGTTGCACTTGTATCGAACTCGATCTTTAGTCCATTAGTAAACACAACACCATTAGGACTAGTATAACTAACTTGATCAATTATTTGCTCTGTAACATTTATACTAGCAGTTGTTGCTTGTTCAACTAATATAATTTTTCCAAATCTATCTGCATCTGCACCATCTTGATAATAAAATTCTTCTTGACTAGCAACAATAGCAGGCACTAATTCGAGTTGTTCTTCTGCATTTTTATACAAATATCTACTTCCATAAGTAGTTCCTTGTTTAATTCTTAACTTGTTGTACTTTGTTACATCATTTAGTCTATCAAGTGTGATAGTATCCTGTCCACCAACTGACTTTACATTAACACTAAAAACACCGTATCGTTCAGTAGTGGTTAATGTTGTATTACTATATTCGTTGTCAGCAGTTAATACTGCATTGTCTACAGTTCTGTACGAATTACCTGCACTAATACTACTTGGCTTCCAGTCTCTTTCATCTAAACTAGTGCTTGCAAATACTAGTGTCTTACCATTTATTTCAGTTAAGCCGTCTATACCAGTTATGGTTGTCGCTAAGAAAGTAGTTAGTAACTGGTTCTGTAAATCTTTGTAAGGTAAATCTGTCGCTAAATCAACATTGTACTCTGTTGCCATATTAGTGAAACGGCTTTGGCTATCACTGCTAGGAACTCTCCATGTAATTGTTCCTACATCTTCACCGTTGTTCGTAATACCTGGAACTTCTCTTGTGCTAACATTGATTTGACTTGCACTGATCCCGGTAGTTCCAAGTTCGCTTTGAATCCAAAAAGGATTTCCAGTTTGATCTACTGTAAAGGTGTATTCGCCACCTCTAGCAAAATAAAGTATAGGATTAGGTGTACCAGTACTAGAGTCGAATCTGTAATTAGTTGCACCGGTTTCTTCTCGCAACACAGAGTAAGTTTGTGTATTATCAACTGTTCCGCCAAATACTTGCACTGTGTCAGGTCCTGCTGGCAACCAAAAATATTCACCGTAATTGATAAGTTTATCATAGTCTACAAAACTTGACCAATTATAATAGTCTTGTCTAAACAGTGTGTCTTGGTTTGTTACTGTTGCATTATTATATCTCAGTGTGTTTAGTGTGTCACCTATACTACCAACACTCTGTATGGTTCCGCCTGCATCTTCATACACTACACCAGGCTCTAACTGATAGTTTTGTCTAAAACTACTAGATTCTGTGATGTATCCATCGCCTTTTCTAAAATTTTCAGCATTTTTTCTGCCGATAAACCCACTTACTTTAATTTTATCTTCTTCACTAACAAGTTGATCCAGTGTAGCATTTAAGAACTTTTCGTTCTTACTGGTTCTAAAAACCTCAGGTAGTAAAGTGGTTGTTTTTCTTATTGCCATTAGTAACCATATCCTCCAGAACTTGAACTACTCGAACTACTTGAACTACTTGAACTACTTGCACTACTCGAACTACTTGCACTACTCGAACTACTTGCACTACTTGCACTACTTGCACTACTCGAACTAACTGTAGTAGCATTTGATACAGTTGTTACTGCACTAGCAGTACCTGTGCTACTTACACTTTCTAATGTTGTAATATCAGCTGTGCTATTAACAACTGCGCCAGAAGCGCCTAACTGTGCTGCGGTTATTACATCAATAACCTCAACATCATTAACTGTGGCTGAACTAATAAAAATTTCATCTCTTGAACTACTTATTTGATATAAACTTCCAAAACTACTTGTAGATACCTTAGGTACTACTACAACACTTAATACATCAGGTGCTAGTGCATTGTGTAAATACGCACCTAGTTCACTAAAATAAAATGTGTCTCCAAAGTCCCAATTATCGATACTAAAATAATTATTAACTTCTTCAACTACTCTTGCTTTTATTTCGTTATCACTTACTAGAGTACTTAAATTCTTTACAATTTTAAATGTTGCTTGCAATTCACTATCCGCCTTATCTCCAAATAAAGGTCTATAACTAACACTATTAAAGACTATAGCATCACTAACACTCTTACTTGTTTCTAAAGTTCCATACGCATCACGTAACTCATTTGTTCCTGGCTTTGCAGGTTTTGAAATCGACCCCGTAACGTCTGTAACCCAGTTTCTATAATCTGTATTATATGTTGTTGTTAGCAGATACAAATCAATAATATTACTAGGACTTGGATCAATACGTCTGTTATTAGGTGCATTGTGTGTATATTGGAACAATAACTCACTTCTCCCAATCTTAGTTATATAATCTGTAGTCTGTGTTAATGTTTTAACACTACTACTATTAGTACTTAAAACATAAAATAACCCTGTAGTGCTTGCATAAAATATCTGTCCATCAGCATATGTTGTCTTAACTCCTTCGATTAAAGTTAACGTTGCGAATGAAGTTTGCACACTAGTATTTGGGACTGGCTCAAATCTAGTATAACCACTGTTATCTAAATAAGTTTTATAAAAAACAACCTTCGTACTACTATTTGTAAGAGGTGCTACTACCACATCAAAAACATCTGGGTCATCAATGACACCGTCACTGTCTTGATCTGGGAACGTTACTTTAATTCTTTCACTGAGAACAAATCCATCATCTTCAACAACTGTATTGTCAATATTCATAATATAGTTTTGTCCAAAACTAGTACTGCCATCCGGTATACTATTAACTTTTAACATAACGATCTTATCTTTAATAGTTTTAGCAGTTCTAGGATCAAATATTTTAAGATCTTTATCAAAATAAAATCTTGTTTCTAAATAACTTTCAAATATATACTCTAAACTTCTATACGTTACTGTATAGGTTTCTCCGTCGTTAGTAAACAAGAATAACCAACTAGCATCTAAATTTGTTGATGTTATGTCGCCACTATATCTTGTACTAAACGTTGTACTTTGGTCTAAGTTAGTTCCGTTAATAATTGTCCATGCTTGAGTTTCAGTGTCGTATCTTAAACCAAAAGTTTTATAATCACCAACGTTAGCAATAATCTGTTGCCTTACTGTAGTTGTAAATGATGTATTCCATGGATAAACTACACTATCAAGTATTGCATTATTAGGAATAACTTCACTAAGTGTTACTGGACCTAATCCACTATCCAAGTTGCCTGCTCCTTGATTAGTTCCGTCTTCTATTAAGTTACTACAACTTGCCCATATATAAGTTTTAGTATTTAAATTACTAGTACCTGTTGCAACAAGATTATTATTAACATCAAATACAAATCCTGTTGGTGCAGTAAATTTAGCAAGTGCTCCTTCTTTAAAGTATTTAAGATTGTTACTTGTAAAAAAACTAACTTTTTGAGGACTACTATCGATATTTGTCATAAATCCAGTACATACACCAGTGCCTATCGAAGTTTGGCTCCATGTAATACCTAAATCAGTCTCGTCAACTCTTAAGTAGTTGTCTAAGAAAAAATGATACATTGGGTTTGCTTGCATTACAGTTTCAACGTTTTTAGATAACGTATTACTAATATCACTATCAGTGACAAACGTAAAGTTAAACGTAGGTCTTGTACTATCTTTATAAAAGATTCCATCTTCTGCTACAATGTTAGTTGAACTATATTTTCCTGTAGTGTCTCTGACATCTAAGTACCTACTAATACCACTTGAAGTTCTATTAACTGCTTTACTCTTAATAATATTATTAAAACTTGTAAACGGAAAAATCTGATAATCTTCAGCAGTAACCATACGATTCTGTGTATAATATTGTTGTTGAGCTCTTTGCTTAACATCATTTAAGTTTTCTCTAGCACTAGAATTTGCAATAGTCTGTTTCAAACTCATATTAACTGTTAGTGTTTCAACTTGACTACTATGACTTACATAAGGCACAGTTATAGTAATATTACTCATATCCTGTGGTGAAATCTTATATGTAAATCCGTTACCAACTCTAAAGTAAATTCTAAAGTTTCCTGTTGGTATATTTGAGAATACACCGTCTCCAAAAACTAAACTTATTCTGTCAGCACTTCTACTTTGTACACTATAAAGTGTCTTATTATTTTGATTTAAACTATTAAAAATAACATTGTTACCACTAATTGCAGGAACTTTTGTCCAAAGTGTTTCTTCTGCTCCGTTTGAATCTAACTGATATAACCAAACATCATTGTTATCTATACCAGTAACATCAACCTCAACTACTCTATTAGGTAATGCTTCATTTACATTAAAATCTAATGTCTGTAATCGTCCTTGTTTAAAATAAAAGAAAAAACCAGTATTAACACTATTAAAACCTTTGCTATCATTCCTATAAATTGCATTTATAGTACTGTTTGGTTTTGGCGCAACTTCGTATAGAAAGTCTGTACCACTATAGGTTCCGTTAACAAGTTCAAAAGGAAACTCTTGTGTGCTAACTGTATTTCTAAAATCAAATACTGGAACAGTATTTGGAACAATACTTAAATTATATTCTTGTGTTGCTATTCCGCCAACTGTGCTACTCAGTGCAGGATTACCGTATCTTTGAGTTTTAACCATTGCGGCATTCATAATTGTTGTGAATTGTTCTAGGAAATCTGGGTTTGTTTCATCTCCCCAAAATACCTCTAGGTTATCAAGACTATTGCCGTTGCTATCTGCTAAAATTTCTGTTGTACTTACACTGTCAACTTTTAACAATCCTCGTGAAATCTGACTTCTCTTAGGAAAGTAATTTAACATCTTCGCAAGACGTAGTATACTATCTCTGCGTTCTGCAGTTTCTAAAAAATTCTCTCTAGCATTTAAATCTGTTCTGAAATTTACACTCTGTGCAATATAAGCAATAAGATCTATTAGTGCAATATATTCACTACTTTCGATATAGTCGTTAAAATCCTCTGGATAGAAGTTACGAAGATAGTCGACCATTGACTTACGAATAGTTTGAAAATCATAACTTTGAAAGTCAATTTCCTTAAACGACTGATATACTTTAGTCCAATCTTGTGCGGCAAATAAGTTGCTTGATCTAGTTGTGTGTGACATCGTTAATTCCTTACAGTGTATTTATTTGACTTATAAACTGCTAACATTATATTAATTAATCGTTCCGTCTTTTCTATCAAAGTTTATAACAAGTTTCTCAGATTGATTACTTTGTACATAAAGTAATTCTATTTGTGCTTGTAATCCGTTCTCATATTCGTCTATAACTAAATGTTGTAAACTTACCCTGGGATCTTGTGCAATAGTACTAGTAACTTCTTCAAGCATTAAGTTCTTTACTTCAGCAGATAATGGCTCCATAATTAAATCTAATATATTGCTTCCAAAGTCTGGACGACCAACCTTCTCACCTTTACGAATTGCAAAACTGTTTAATAAGTCTCTTTTTAATAAATCAGAATCTGTTATTTTTGTAGTACTAAAGTTTCCACTTAGTGTACTAAACCCTCTATACATTGCCATGTTATTCTCCCATATTCTTTATCATTATGTTCCTCCAGTTCCACTTGAATCTCCAGCATCTGAAGCTGCATCTGATCCACCGCCACCACCAGTTGAATCGCCACCATCACCTGATTCACCACTAGACTCTCCTTCACCTTCTCCACTAATGTTTCTGTAAATACTAGCCTTATTCTTTGCAGCTGCAAGAGCAGCAAGTTTTGCCGTCTTTTCTACTTGTTTTGCTGAAGCAACGCCTTTGTTGAAGAAGTTTTTTAGTTGTGGTAATGCGGCTGCAACAGTACTAATATTTGTCCTGCCTACAAGTTTTGAGACATCTATGTCTAGCCCTTCTCGAAACTGACTAGCAACTTTTGCTGAGGCAGTTTTAGCAACCATAAGCATACCTGTTATTGTACTAACGGGGTCTCCATTTTGTATTGCTCCTGACTTCTTTGCATCACCGTAATCGTCTACCATTCCTGCAACAAACAAATCTTCTTGTAAATTTGTTGAAGATTTAAAAGCAGTTTTCCCATCTATACCATCTTTACCAGTCCACATTCTTGGATTATCTAACTCTCCGTTAAAGTCTACTTCTTGTCTTACATATCCGTGTTTCTGAAGTGTAGCAACACTTACACCATACTTTCCTAATGCATTAGTAGTATCATCTTCGTACGCATAATCGCCGCCACTGCCAGCAACTTCTAGAACAGCGGCACTATAATGTCTTACTCCATCAGCACTTATTTCTTCTACACTAATTCCATAATCTGGTTGTTTTAAAACATTTGTTACATCAACTTCCTGGTCATTAAATTCTTGTGTAATAGTTGATAGTCCTAAACTAGTAGTCTTAATAGGTCGATTAGGCCCAGCAACTTTAATATTACCACTAGTAGGGATATTGCCTACCTCAACAGTTGACTTTGTTGTTTCTGAAGTAATTACAGAGTGTTGTGCAAACGGCTCGTGTGTGGGCACTCTGTCTACTGTTGTGTTTAATACACTTGTGGATTCCCAAAATCCTTGTCCATTTGGTCGTGTATCTGATTTACTTAATACTCTAGCCGCATTCTGTTTTGCAGCTGGACCAGCACTTCCGTTTAAAGATATACAACTAGCCTGAAGATCTAATTTTCCACTAGACTTAATACCCATTCCAGTTCCTTCTATCGCAAAAGCACCCGAACTCTTTATATTCATCCCTTTAGCACCGAAGATTAACGTTTGTCCATCGCTGTAAAGGTTGGCCATCTGTTTACCTTCTAAATGCAGTAAACCATTTGATACTATCTGTACTTGTCCGCCGGCATGCATTTTAATATTATTATCGGCATGCATATTGATACTCTTGCTTCTTAAATTTATGTTTCTTTCACTAAAAATATCTAGTTGACCAGTTGCATCTAATTGTACCCAACACGTTCCTTTGGAATTGCCTATATAAAGTAAGTCTTGTGAATCATGCATTAATATTTGATGTCCAGCAGCAGTACGGAGTCGTATAAGGTTATTTTCACCTTCGATGTCGCCATCGTCCATAGTTAAACTATGACCTTGCTTACGAGAGATTTTTCCTTCGACTGCATTAGCATCATTATTATTAAGATCAGCACCACTCTTTAATGCAGATATTATATCTGGCCTATCCTTTATATCTCTGCCGTTAATATCAGTTCTACGACCTTTAGTTGTTATCCCAAAAAGTTCACTAGGAGTTTCTCTATTAAAACTACTACTAGTTAATCCTCTTGTTTCGTCTAAATCAAGTCCTTGTGTTTTTAATATACTGTGTGTTGATCTATCAAATGATCTTTTAGGAACTAGAAAGTTAGAAATTTTATTTGTTTGATTATCATTATCATTAAATTCACCAGCAGGTGCTTTTGTTCCTCTAATCTCACCTGAACTAGTATTAATATTACTAGAAGCACTAGGTTCTGGCAATCCTTGTGTCATATAAGTATCAGGTGCACATGCAAACCAAAATCCGTCTTGGTTTCTGCCTTCTGGAAAAAAACATAAAACCTTAGTTCCTATGTCAGGACAAGGATAAATCATACCTCCAGCATTCTTAGTAGTTTCAAACTTATCACCACTGCCTTGTAGTTCAGTTCTACTATAAAAAGGTGTGCAATACTTTACTTGTCTCCATTGTGAAGGATCTTGTTCTCTACTTTTGTCTGCAAACGTAGGGACAAAGACAGATAAGTTGCCCATTCTTGCTGGATGGCTGTTTACTTTGACAACACCGATAACAATACCTTTTTCTTCTCTTATGCCCCTGACGTCTTGAGTCTGAAAATCAGAATCACCGCCTTTTGCAGAACTAGCGAAAGGTCTACTTCTTGACATTAATTATTCTCCTTAACTAAAAATATCATTAACACTGCCTGGATTACTTGTTTCAAATGTAGCAGGATCATTTCCTACAAGACTTATAGCAGGACCTGTTTCAAACGCATCTGCTAATATTGAATAATCCTGCGTAATTTCTTCTGAAAATCTTTTATCTCCTGCGAAAGCACTATCATCAACATAGTCAGATCCTTGTACTGTTTGTGTTACTGATCCACTACTAGCAAAATCACTATAGTCCGCAGAAGGTTTTCCAGGATTCGGATCTCCAAAGTCATCAACTAGTAAGGCACCTCTTTCAATACTTTTTTGACTGTACTTACTTCTTGCTAACTTTCCATTTGCTTGTGGTTGCATTTTTTCTCTGATGCCTGTTAAATTCTGTGTAAACACTCCGCCACTAAATGTACTTTGTGCTATTATTATTTTGTATACTCCACTAAATTCACTATTAGAATACTTGGTTTGTTTAGTAAGGTCCACTAACCCTGTGAATTCATCATAATCACTAGGTGTTCTTAAATTAATTTGAATATAAGGAGGTGTTAAGTCGTAATTTATCGTTCCATCTGGAAGAAACGCACTATTATATATCTGATTCCTGTTCCCTTGTGGCTGATAAAAGGCATCGCCTGTGGGTATAAATGCAGGATCTCCTAATATATCCAAGTCACATTGAATAAGATCAGCGCCGTCGTGCATTAGACTAGACATCAGATCCTTACTTCTCTTTTTAGTTATTCCCTCGTCGTTTACCATACCCTGTCCTTGTGTACTTTGTGGTATTGACTTTACTTGTGTTGTTACATCTGATATGTTTTTATCAGCAGTAGGAACACCAGTACCAATAGTATGTGCTTGATAATATGCGGCATCGAAGTTCATGCGAAATTTTTGTACTTCGGTATTATTTCCACTAAAGATATAATCATATATCTTATGCACTCCTTTACCTTTAGGCATAGTCTTAGGTGCCCAGGGAAAATCACTATAAAATAACGCCATTTCTTGAACTGTCCATCTTATATGAAACTTATATCTTCCTTGTTTCTTATCCCAACCTTGGAATCCCACAATCTGAGGGACTATTCTAAACCAGTTTATATGTTCAGAAGAATCTTCATCTTGTGATAACTTATTTGCAGTTGCTTCAACATTCTTGTCTATGTATTCACTGCCTACAAGAATATAATTAATTAAAGACACAACGTTTGTACCAGCATTAATCTTGAACATATTAGTCTTAGTATCTAGTTCAACTTTTCCTTTAAGTGCAGAACCAATACTTTTGTAAACTTTACTATTTTTACCAGGTGTATTTAATGCGTCAAACTTTTCTCCAACTAATTTTGCGTTTGCTATACCTGGTGCAATAGCAAAACTCCATTTTTCTGCTATTTCTGCACTAGCAGGTATATTCTTTGCTTGCTTTCGTTGATTAGGAGGTCCGGCTTCTTGTGCTTTTTCTATAGTAGGTTTTGTTTGTCCTTCGTAAAACTTATTAATCGCGTCGGTAAGTGTTTTGTGGCTTTCTCCTGCCTTATTCTTTGTAAACTTTTGTGCTCCACCAAAATCACTAAAATCTTCTTGTCCAACAGTCACTGTTTCTTGTAATACCTCAGTAGCAAGTCCGCCGAAGATCTCAGTAACTGTACCAGCACTAACTTGAATATTAATAGGTATAGTGCTTGACATAGTGTTAAAAACATCTTGATGATAAGGAACTGCTTTACATCGATAAATTGTTCCTGTTGATTCTATTGTAAACTTTAACTCTATAATCTTTATAGGAATATATTTAGGTTTGACTTCAGCACCAACCTGTTTACCTTGGTCATTGTATCCTTTAAATGTTATTTCTAAAAGATAAGGAGTATGCAAATAATTTTGTTCTTCTTCTAAACTATTTTTTGCTTCATTTTTTAATCGTTCGATTAATGTGACACCCATCGGTTCTGTGATATCAAAACTAACTTCTACTGCATTGGTGTTTGTTGTTCTAGTATTGGGACTTACTCCTACATTTTTCATCTGTAGATTATCAATAAAAAAGTCTATATCAAAGTTATCTCCACCGTCATTTCCTACACCTCCACTCCTCATTAATAACTGCTTCGGTATAGCAGTTACACTCTGTGGATTTTGTAACATTCTTACGTATTCTTTTGGTTGCATCATATATAATGCAATATTGTAGGTATAACTTGCATAGTCTGTTAACTGATTTGGCCTAGAATTAACGCTAACATCATCTGCTTTTACTCCAAGTCCACTATTAATATTCTGTGATGTTGCACTCTTTGCGTTTCCGTTTGCAGTTATAATATTAGTTGCAGAGCCTGGTTTTGCTACAACTTCACCAAAATCCATACCGCCACTACCAAAAAAACTTGTATCGTTGTTAATCTCATTGTTGCTTATTTTGGCGTTTTGTCCAGATGCTCCAGGCTCTATGTCGCCAAATGCAGTCATGTCAGTAAATTCTGATGTAGATCTTCCAGTATACCCACTAAAATCATCTACACCTTGAAACTGCACAGGTATAATAGGTTCGCCGATATCTGTAGGGTTTCCTTGAATTGTGCTAACAGTTTTATTTTGTGCATAATCATCTACACTAAAAAAATCAAAATCTGGGTTACTACTTACACCTGGATATCTTCTAGGGGGATTAGGCGTTTGGGGTTTAGGGTTGACAACTGGATTTTCTCTAAAATAACGTTCATAGTTTTCTCTATAAACAAACGGAGGTGTTCCGCCAACAAGATTCCAATCGTCGTTTAATCCTAGTGTTCCTGGTTCTCCGGTAAAGGATATTGATGAATTAAATCCTACTAATGCCATATTAAACTCCTAGTACTGTATTAAGAGTATCTTGTTTAGGAATATATATTTTTGTACCAGTCCTAAAATCCCATAATGGATCTTCTATCACATTGGGATTTCTTACTACAAATACCCACCACAAGTTAGCATTATCATATAAGTCAAATGCTAACAAGTCTGGTCTGTATTGGTATGTACTAGTAATTGTAAACAGTACGTCGTCTGTGTTGTAAGGAATCGGTCTATATTCTAGTATATCTAGATAATCGCCTTGCATCCTAGTTAACCCGTAAGGACTATCCTGTCTATATTCTACAGCCATTATGGTTGTCCTCCATTTCCACGAGCAGTTCCAATTAACTCTCCTCTAGCATAACTTGCTAGGCTGAATCTTGTTTGAGCACTTCTACTTACTACTGGTAATAGTGTTACGTTTATGGTCATACTAGTTGGCACTCTGGTACTACTATTAATGCCGTCTCCTCTACCAACTTTAGCATTAATATAATCGATTGCTTGTTCAAAATCTTGTGAAGTATTACTAATAACAACTGGTATACTGTTAAACATGTACGGACCATGAGCACTGAATCTCAATACTGGAGGAGGTGTACCTCTGTTAGTGTCTTGTCCAAAAAAACTCTTAGTTGCTGATCTTAAAAAATGTAGTACACTCAGTACATATTCTGCTTCAGCAGGTGTATTTGCAGTAAAGACTCCAACACATGTAATCTGATCAACTGAACTTAATCCATAACTTTGAGACTGATAGTTATTATGTATAGTTTGGTTGCCACTATAACTAGCACTATAACTTACGTTTATACTAGGAGTATATGGCCACACTACACCATCAGTCATAGTTAACGGACTTAATAAGGAATTGTTAGGATCTCTGTATAATATCTGTCCAGACCCAGGACTTAGAGCCAACCTTGCTCTAGTATCGTTTTCACTACCGAATTTTGCAGTTGCGGCTCCTTGGTTATCTATGATGCTATTAGCACCGCCTGGGTTTAAAGCACTATTTAATAGTCTGTTTGCTTGTGATCCTAAGAAACCTTTGGCTGCCTTACTAAGTAGGCTATCACCAGGAATTACTTTATCAAGTCCTTTTGTAACTGCTTTTTGTGTAGCACTAGTTGCCGCGTCAGTAATGTTATTAAAATTAAATGCCATATAATCTCTCTTTTAACTTGCTCTATGTATTTATCGAGTGTATAATGTGCTTATATTATAATTTTAGGAAAATTAATGAGAAAAAGAAAATACCTAAGCAATCGAGATTTACTCGCAGAAATTCATAAAAGTAAAAATAAGTACAGTAGTTACTTAGAAGAAGAACACAGTCAATACGATATAATATTGCCTAGTTTAGATAAAGTTAACATAAGGACCACTGCAGAAGCAAAACGTAACCATGCTGATAGGACTGGAAGAGACAACTATGAAGCGGCATATATACGTGGAGAAAAAGTAAAACAAGCAGAGTTTTTAATTGACTGGAAAAAAATAAAAAAAATAGATGTAATATTTAGAATTATGACATTCGATCATATACCTCTGCAACCAGGTCGTAAGAAAACATTAAAAACTGTTGCTGATCATCATACACAATGTAACTTTCCTCCATATCAGCACTGGAAATTTGATGATGACAATCCTGATGAACTAATATGCGTAGGAAAGAGTCATTGGGAAGGCGGTTTACAAAACGGACACTTTAGTAAAACACATGCTGATATGACTCCAAAGTTAGCAAGAATGTTTATGAAACTAGTTGAACGTTATGCGAGTAGAAGTAATTGGCGTGGGTACACTTATAACGACGAAATGCAAGGTAGTGCCTTGCTACAGTTAAGTCAAATTGGATTGCAATTCGACGAAAGTAAAAGTCAAAATCCTTTTGCATATTATACTGCGGCTATTACAAATAGTTTTACAAGAGTTCTGAACATTGAGAAAAAAGGTCAACGTATTAGAGATGATATCCTAGAACAAAACGGATTAAATCCTAGTTATACAAGACAAAATGAGAATCAAGAGAAAATGAAAGAACTAGCACAAATAGATATTTCGGAGAAAAAATGAATCTATTCAAACGGGCAATATTCTTTACAGACATCCACTTTGGTATGAAGTCTAACAGTCATACACACAACCAAGATTGCTTAGACTTCATAGACTTTGTTATAGAAACAGGAAAAGCAAGAAATTGCGAAACTTGTATATTTCTTGGTGACTGGCATCATAATCGTGCAAGTTTAAATATTAGTACACTTAACTATAGTGTTCGTGGCATGGATAAACTAACAAAAGCATTTACCCAAGTAGTGATGTTGCCTGGTAATCACGACGAACACTACAGAGACACTAGAGAAATGAACAGTATTGTATGGACAAAACAATACGATAATGTTCGATTCTATGACGAAATAACTGTTGAAAATGATGTTGCAATATTGCCATGGTTAGTAGGCGAGGAACATAAAACGGTTAAGAATATTGAAGCAAAGTATATGTTTGCACACTTAGAGTTGCCAAACTTTTTTATGAATGCTATGGTAAAAATGCCAGATGTAGGAGAACTAAAAACAGATGACTTACACAGTGAAACTATTTTTACAGGACATTTTCATAAACGACAGACTAGTGGTAATGTAACATATATCGGAAATGCATTTCCACATAACTACGCCGATGCTGGAGATGACGACAGAGGGTGTATGATACTAGATTGGGGACAAACTCCAGAATATATTAAATGGGAAAATGCTCCTAAGTATAGACGTTTTATGTTAAGTAGTATTTTAGAAAAAACAGACGAACTACTATTACCTAACATGTATTGTAGAGTAGATATTGACCTGGATATCAGTTACGAAGAAGCAACATTTATTAAAGAACAATTCGTGCCGCAGTATAACTTACGTGAATTAAGTTTAATACAAAGAACAGACTTAGAAGAACATGCACAAACTTTCAAAGGTGAAGTTAACTTTGAAAGTGTTGACAGTATTGTTACTAGTCATTTGACTCAACTTGAAACTGCTCAATACGACAGACAGTTAATGTTAGACATTTATAGGAATCTATGACTAAAAGTTGGATAACTGTAAAATTTAAGGATCCTATCAATGCTGATATTCTAGCAGGGATTAATAACGATTTAGTGCCAGTTAATATAGGTGCTAGATCAGTTAGAATAGAATACAATAAAAACTACACAGATAACTTTACGTTAAGATTAGAAGCAATAAATGATACTATCTATGATAATAACATTACCATAGAGGAGATACAATTTGAGGATTTTTGGATGATTAAAGATAATAAAATTTTATTGACGTCAACTCCTAATAACTCTAGAGTATATGTTGAATCTTCATCTGATCATAATTTATTGTTTTTTAGAGGAGAAATTGCCCTATCATATTATCATCCAATAAGAGAATATTTATATGATCCATTACGTTAACCTTGGCACTGCTAAGACTGGTACTACGTGGCTATATAAAAACTTAATTAAGTCTGACCAGATTGATTATAAAGGAGTAAAAGAACCAACCATCTCTCTGTTATCTAATATGGATAACTATAAGTCATACTTTTCTGCATATAGTTTTAGTCTAAACTTTAATCCTAATCTATGGTCAATAGACTATGATCAAATTGAATTTATAAAAAAATATGCTAGTTATATAACTATTATACTAAGGAACCCTTATTCATATGCGAACAGCATGTATAACTTTCACAATAGTACAAATGAAGACGCAGAATATTTTCAATCAATTACACAATATTTAGATTATGTAGGAATTCTTAAACGTTGGCAAAGTGAAAAACTTAAAGTTTTGTTCTATGACGATCTAGAGTATAATCCTCAAGAGTTTGTAAGTGATATTACTAAGTATGTTGGCTTAAATGAGGTTTTAGTAGATCCTGCTCCTCGTCTTGTAACCGACTACAAGAGAAATATTAATCTTGACAGCATCAGCAAAAACCAATTACAATACAATATAAAGAATCTTGAGGATTTTCTCAATAAAGACTTAGGACACTGGTACAATGTTTAAAATAAACACACTCACAGTAAAGAATTTTATGAGCGTCGGGAATCAAACCCAGGCGGTAGACTTTGATCGTAAAGACTTAACTTTGGTTCTTGGTGCAAACTTAGATCAAGGAGGTGACGATTCTGGTGCTAGAAATGGCACGGGTAAAACCACAATCATCAATGCATTAAGTTATGCCCTTTACGGTCAAGCACTAACTAAAATTAGAGTCGATAATTTAATCAACAAAACTAACGCAAAAGCAATGTTAGTTACTATTGATTTTGAAGTTCATGGAATTAGTTATAGATTAGAACGTGGAAGAAAGCCTAATGTACTAAAATACTTTGTTGCTAATCAAGAACAAGAACATTCAGAAGAACAACAAGGAGATAGTCGCGAAACACAAAAAGAAATAGATAAACTTTTAGGAATGAGCCATGAGATGTTCAAGCATTTAGTGGCATTAAATACATACACACAACCGTTCTTAAGTCTTGGAGATAAAGACCAAAGAGCAATTATTGAACAGTTATTAGGCATTACACTACTAAGTGAGAAATCAGAATCACTCAAAGATATGATCAGACAAACTCGTGAACTTATAAAAGAAGAAGAGTTTCGTATTAAAGCCGTAGAAGATGCTAACAAACGTATTTTAGATCAAATCGAAAGTACTAAAAAAAGACAAAGACTATGGCAAGCAAAAAGAAAAGAAGATGTTACTAAATTTAAACAAGGAATAGACGATTTATCACATGTTGACATTGACCAAGAAATTAAGAATCATAGTTTGTTAGAACAATATTACAAAAAACAGAAAACAATACAAGACACAGAGAGATGGACACAAGAATTAGATAAAGACAATACAAAACAAGAAAAGAGTATTACTAGACTTGACCAAGAAATTAAATTATTAAACGAACACAAATGTTATGCGTGTGGACAAGATGTACACAATGACAAACAAGCAATTATCGTACAAAATAAAACAGAACAACGTGATGAAGCACTAAATATTATGGTTGCAAACGGCGAGCAACTTAATGCATATAATCTAATCATCGAAGAAGTGGGTGAAATAGGATCTGCACCTAGAGTATTTTACGATACATTAGATAGGGCATACAATCACAGACAAAGTTTAGACGCACTAGTAAAAGAACTAGAACAGAGAACAGACAGTATTAATCCATACGATGAACAAATTGAAGACATGACTAATACTGGTGTTGAAGATGTAAGTTGGAATAATATTAACGACTTAACTAATATGCAAGATCATCAAGAATTTTTATTAAAATTACTAACTAACAAAGATAGTTTTATAAGAAAAAGAATAATTGACCAAAATCTTACATTCTTAAATACAAGACTTACATATTATCTGGCATGCATGGGATTACCTCATAGTGTTAAATTTATGAATGATTTAAGTGTAGAAATACAAGAACTAGGAAGAAATTTAGACTTCGATAACCTCAGTAGAGGCGAACGTAATAGATTGATACTAAGTTTAAGTTGGGCGTTTCGTGATGTATGGGAAAGTTTATATCATCCTATTAATTTATTGTTTATCGATGAAGTTGTCGACAGTGGAATGGACAGTAGCGGAGTTGAAAGTGCTTTAGCAGTACTTAAAAAAATGAGTCGTGAACGCAATAAGAGTATATGGCTAGTAAGTCATAAAGACGAACTAGCAGGTCGAGTTAATAACTTACTTAAAGTAGTTAAAGAAAACGGATATACAAGTTACGATACTGATGTAGAAATAGTTTAGCAAGATGAGTAAAAACTTTAATTATGTTACTGTTGACGAGTATCAATTAGAGATTACTACTTACTGTAATGCGGCTTGTCCTCAGTGTCCTAGAAATATAGCAGGTGGAAAAATTAACCCTCATTTGCCTTTATGTCATTTGAGCAGAGAAACAATAGATAAGGCGTTTACAAAGGAACTGTGCAATAGGTTACGACAAGTTTTTTTCTGTGGAAGTTATGGCGATCCAATCGTACATCCAAACTTTTTAGATATTCTTAAAGACTTTCGTAAAAAAAATCCTACACTTTGGTTGTATATGCATACTAACGGTGGAGTTCATAATTCTGATTGGTGGAAAGAACTAGCACAAATTATAAACGGATACGGCAAGATCGATTTTGGAATCGATGGACTAAATGATACTAACCATATATACAGACGAGGTGTAAAGTTTGATAATGCTATTAACAATGCACAATCATTTATACAAGCAGGTGGAAAGGCACAATGGAACTTTATAGTATTTAAGCACAATGAACACCAGATAGAAAGTGCTAGAAAATTAAGTGCTACTGTAGGCTTTGAAAAAATATTGTTTAGAGGTACTGGCAGGTTCTTAAATCATGAAACACTTGAAGAACAAGACAGTTGGCAAGTTACCCCTCAGAAACAAGAACCTTATAAGTTAGAAGTTACAACACTAGAAGAATATCGCAACAATAGTATGAAAAATTTAGGGAATCTAAAAAAAGAATACCCTGTTATTAAAGACTATTTTGACACAACTCCAATTAAGTGTGATGCTTGTGTTGGTAATAAAGTAACTATAACTGCTGAAGGGTTAGTATTGCCTTGTAACTTCTTTGAACATAATTTATATGATGCAAGGTTTAAAGGCGAACAAGTTGCACCGGGTGCAAACGATTTGCATTTTGTTAATGGCAAGAACCAAGTCGAACAATTTATTACCAAGTACGGTAAAGATAGTTTGAACATTAACACTACTACACTGGAAAACGTATTCTTAAACAATTTTTGGAATGATCTTGTTTCCAGTTGGGATAAAACACTCGACAATGGCAGATTATTTGAATGTGCTTTTACGTGTGGACAAAAACTTACTAAAGTATGGGATCAAAATAAAACAATGAAACAAACATATAGATATTACATTACAGGAAATAACAGAGGACTAGGAAAAAGTCTAACAGAGTATTTTAATGCAGACGGATCTAGCAGAGCCAGTGGATTAGACATTACAAAAGACATTGATAAAATTGTAGATGAATCTATACATTATGATGTGTTTATTAATAATGCATTTGATGGGCCTCCTGACACAGAATGGGCAAACTACGCACAAACTAACTTACTACAAGCAATTTACAAACGATGGAAAGAACTAGGCAAGACTGGATGGATTTTTAATATAGGAAGTATAGGAGAAAAGTCAATTGTTGCTCCCGAACCAGACTTTGAAACTTACAGAGTAGCAAAAGCAGCATTGTCTCATTCTAGTAAACAATGTACACAGGCTTATAAAAAAGGACTAGTAAAATTTAAAACAACCTTAATTACGCCTGACAGGTTAGATACTCCTCTGAGTAGAAGTAGAGAATCTTGGACTGGAAACGGCATAGATACTAAAGATATAAGTAATTTTATAGAATGGTGCATACAAACACAAAAAAATACTGTAGTAGAAGAAGTAGTTCTTTGTGTCAATTTAGAATATAAAGAATTATGAAAAAAATAATACATTTTGAACCTACTAGTAAATGCAATGCCGCATGTCCTATGTGTGCAAGAAATGTGAATGGAGAAGGATGTATAGTTTCATTAGGAGATTTAAGTTTAGAACATTTCCAAATGCAAGTTACAAAGAACATTAAGACATTAGAGAAAATATTTTTTTGTGGTAATGTAGGCGATCCGTGTGCTGATGTTAATTTGTTAGAAAAAATATCATGGATTAAAAACATACAACCAAAAATAGTAGTAGGCATAAACACTAACGGAAGTATTAGAAATACAAAATGGTGGAAAGAATGTGCAAATTTATTAACAGGACAGTATGATTATGTAGTGTTTAGTATAGACGGATTACAAGATACAAATCATATATACAGAGTTGGAGTACAATTTAAAAAAGTAATAGAAAATGCACAAGCATATATAAATGAAGGTGCTAGTGCTCATTGGGATATGTTAGTTTTTGCCCACAACAAACACCAAGTTGACCAGTGCAAAAGACTTGCAAGGAACATGGGATTTACTTGGTTCCGAAGTAAAGAAACAGATAGATGGGACGAATACAGTTTCCAACATATTAAACCAGTAAATGAAATAAAAGTTATTGACTATACTATAATAAAAAATATACAATGCGAACGTAATCATGAGCAATCTACGTTTGTTGACTACAACGGGCAAGAATTTCCTTGTTGTCATATTGCTGAAGTCTATCATGCAAAAAAAGAGCGTAACAACGATATTTTACAGTTTACTCCTGAACAACTTATGTACGAATACCAAAATAGATTAGACAGTAATGCATTTTTTGTTTGTAAAAGAACATGTGGTAAGACTGTAAATAAAAGATCTCAATGGAAACAAGAGATACAACTGAAATAGGAGACTAATATGTCATGCACGAAACTATAGACATTCCAAACTTTTTAACACCGAATGAATTACAAGAAACTATCAAACGTGTTTATGATAATACTGATGAAAAGGCAGAATTCATAGATAAATGGGGAGTATGGAAAGGGCAATATGTAAGTACACAACATTGGGTAGCAAAAGATAAAATACCTTTTGTGTTTAGCATTATTGAAGAAAAACTAAAAAACATTTTAAGTTTGCCTTTTACAATAGAAAAAGGTCAGATACTACAAGCAAATTTAGGTAGTGACTTACATACAGACTATGCTATAAGAAAAAATCATAAAGAGGAGGAGTTAGTAGGCAATCCATATTACACACTAATTATTCCTCATAATGATTATGATAGTCATACTGTAGTGTTTAAAGAACATGCGGATTATAATGATTTCTACATGTATAAAGAAAAAAATGATCCTATTGAAAATCATGTAAACGACGAAGATTGGCAAAAATACTGTAGTCATTGTTGGGCAGAAGATCAAACTTACGTTACCTTAGATAAAGCCTGTGCTTGGACACAAGGCAAATTACTAGGTTTCGATAGACGCAGATGGCATTGTAGTGATAACTTCAAAGGCAAGTTAGACTTGAAAGAAGGATTTGTATTATGGCTAAGAGAAAAAGATATATACAATGCTAGATGAAATTACTATTACTCTTAGAGATAAGTGGAATGTTAAGCACGATGTTTTTATAGATGTAGGTCATAGTAGTTTATCAGAAAAATGGTTGATTGCACTTAATAAGTTATTAAAAAACAATTTACATTTAGAAAAAAATTATCATTGGATTGGCTTCCAAGAAAGACACTTACCACTTTTGTGTGATAAAATAAACGATAGTTTAAATGCAATTAAAAGTTTTGATTGGACAAGTGTAGGACTTTCTCCATATGAAATAACAGAACATTTTACTATAGACAACACAATCACAAAAGGAGATGTAGGCCCGGACTTACCAGGTGCATATGTAGAACATGATATGTTTAACCATTTACATAGACACTTTGAGAATCTACAAGGACAAGCCGGAAATATATCACCTTACTATAAAAAAGTAAATAAAGAAATACGTTGGCATATTAGACAACTTAATTTGCTATGTCATGAATTTGAATCATGTGCATTAAGTTTTAGAAAATTACATTATGCACCAGAATGGTTACAATACACTCAACTATTTTGTTTTTTAAATACTCCTACATTTAATTTAGATCCTACAACGGATTTTGATGCTTTTGGGTTAGATACACTAATACGTAAACTTGGTGACGTGACTATGGGCATAGATAAAAGTGTAGGTAAAAGTCATTGGGAGGTATTTAACGACGAGGGTGATGTTACACTAGACGAAACTACAACTACTGCACTAACTTCACAATGGCAAGGCAGTGGTGATTTTGATATTAGGTGGAGCAAAACTCCTACAGACGAAGATGTAACTACATTTGAAAAAGTAGACAAGTTTGTTGCATGGTTAAAACGGAATGGATTAGATCCTGAAGATCCTAGTTTGACATTAGGACATCCAAGAGTTGCTAGTGTAAATTTATTAAAAAGTTTTAATACTGAAGATTCAAAAACTATACAAAATGTAATTAACACACATTTAGATGTATATCAAATTAAAACAAGTGATGCAAAATTAATTTTAGATTATCGTTGGAATGATAAAAATTATAAGGACATACAAGTAAATTTATTACATTAATACGTAATTCGTCAGCAGGAGAACCGATATGTGGTCTTATACACAAAAGACAAAACAATGCAACTTAGTACAGAACAGGCCTTAAAAAATAAATGATAAATTTCTGTTTAACAAATGATCTATCATTGTCTACGAGGAAATATCCTAATTATATAGATTTATATAATGGATTTTCGTTAGGCTATGAAGAAGATGTAGAAGTACATGAAACAAAAAATGTAATTGTTTTACTATGCGGCATTATGTGGGAAAACGATATTGATCAATTTGTAAACTTAGATGGGCTTGTGCCTAATGGTCTGTTTTATGCTATACGCTATGACAAGTATAAACAAAAAGTTACAGTAATTACAGACTTTATTGAAACGTTTGCAGTATATTATTATGCTGAAAATGATAAAGTAATTATTTCAAATAAACTTATTAGTTTCTCCAATAAGTTTTTTACTATAAATCAAGACTGGGTAACGACTGCTATAAACGGAGTATACGTAGATAGAAAACTTATATCTTATGAAAATATTCCTAATTGGATGTGTCATAATGGATATCCCAGTGATACATGGTATTCAGGGATTACACCAATCAACAATGTCAAAATGGTAGGACCAGGAACATTTTTTACAATAGATTTAGCAACCTGCAAAACTTCACATACATTGTATTATGATGCTCGTAGAGACTATGTTGACCTTGCTTATGATGTAACAAAAAAATTAACTTTTGATGAGATTACGGGTTTATCTGATATTATTTTACGTAAAAATATCGATAAAATATATAAAAAATATAATAAAAGATTGATACCAAGTATTTGTAACGGAATAGATGGAATTCATATAGCAAGTATGCTTGGCGATAGAATAAATGATTTAAAAGTTGTTGGTTACACTGGCGATTGGTTTGTAGATGAACCGCCAAACAGATTAATTAAATTATATGAAAATTTTCCTAAAGGCGAACTTTCAATAATGGATAAAAAAACATATGATTCAATTTACTATGAAGTAAATGAATTACATAGTGATATGCCTACTATGAATCCTAGTTTAATGCCTGAAGTAGTAAGATGGAAAGACAAGTTTCCAAATGCAGTATATCTAAAAGGATCTTTTGGAGATGAAATATTTTGGCATGATGGAAATAGTGGACTTGTGGCGGCTATCCACGAACTAGGAGCAAGCACACTAGATGAAGCGAAAAAAATGCTTGAGCCTTATTATGTATGTGTGCCATATATCTATAGCGAAAGACTGTTTGATTATTATAAAAGTAAAACACTTTTAGACGGTATGCTTTCATATCATTATTATAGACAAAAAGTATATATGCGTGATGAATTGCCTTTATACGATCAATTAATTGTAAGTCCTTATGTTGATATAAGACTTAGGCAAATGATGCCGTTAGCAGACCATGATGCACGTATCCGGAATATGCTTGATGCAGAATCGCAAAAGGTTATGATTGATAAAAAATGGTTAAATCATATTAATCCACATAAAGGTGGTATGGAAGAATCTCATGCGTTCATAGATAGATTAAAATGTACAAGACATATGTTAAAATTTTTTTTAAAGAAATGGTATAATAGTTAAATTTTTCTGCTACTAGCATCATACTTTTTGATAATATCAAAAAATGCTATTTTTATGTTAAGAAGAGATATATAAGTATACAATGACATGGACTTATCACAATGAAATAGTCAACGAACTGCCTGAAGACTGTGCTGGATTTGTTTACATTATTACAAATTTGACCAATGACAAGAAGTATATAGGCAAAAAGTTGGCAAAGTTTGCAAAAGTCAAATACAAGATGCATACACAGAAGAATGGCAAAAAAGTAAAAAAGAAAATTAGAAGCAAAGTTGACAGTGATTGGCAATTATATTATGGTTCCAGTGATGCGTTAACAAAAGATGTAGAAGAAATAGGCACAGACAATTTTAGTAGGGAAATAATATATTACTGTAAAAGTAAATCAGAACTTTCTTACATAGAAGCAAGAGAACAATTTAAGTATAAAGTACTAGAATCCAATGAATGGTACAATGGACATATTAGAGTTCGTGTACACGGAAAAGGCATACTAAACTCAGAACCCTTATAAGTCCAGGCGAACTGGCAAATCCGGCACATTTAGAAAAAAGCATAGGCACAATATAGTCCCATATATAAACACGACTGAAGGTTGACGGCACCCCGACATTGCCGAAATTGGACAAAGTAAAGGCCATGCTTTAGGCTAAATGATTAGGGCTCTGATAGAAAAAGAATTCAACCTTAGACTTGTATACATTGGATAGTTACGGTGTAATTTACAGGTCCCGTTTAATGAAGCTCAAGTAAGGAGTACCGGTAAACCGCTCCTGTTCTGCAAAGAAATCTTGTTTAACTATTATGATTCACACTCAGCGAAACGTGAATTTCTTCATCCGGAAACGGGTGAAGTATGACTACGTCTAGCGAAACATGAAACTATTAAGTATAATAAAAAAATAATACGAACGAAAGTGAGTATTAGATGAACGTAGTTCATCATCTAGTATGCATTTAATGTTGCTAGAACCAAAAAGTATGTTATATCTAACCACGTTAGGTTAAGTAAATATTCTTACCGACTACATAAGGAGGTAGCAATACATGGCAAGACTTATTAAGATTGCAGAAAAAAGAAAAGAATGCATAATAAAGGCATTTGAAAAATTTTGTGAAGTAGTAAAAAATGAAAACTACACGTTTACACAAATTAAAGATATGGAACTCAGAGATTTAGACGTAAGTCCTAATGCAGTTAAAAACAGACTCTCTCTAGTTACCTCCGGATTAAAGAAACTACACTAAAAAAATGGTTGACCAGATTTTTTAGCAGTTTCTAAGTTACTTTCAACAACTTCATTTATTAAACTGATATCACTTACAGGCATCTGCACGAGTTCACTGAATGTTATACCTCCACGCATATACCAACAGTATTCTATTAGTCTTTTTCTGATCTTTTTCGCCTCTTGATCCATGCCTTCTAGTTTTTTAACTATTTCGGCATTGCTTAAAGTCAAGAGGCTAATGCGAAAAAATTTGAGTGATCAAACGTGAATGGTATCGTATATTTGTGCTGACAATCTGGACATACAGTTTTTACTTCTTTTTCTGGAACCGAAACATCTATCTCAGTTTGTCTACTTTGTATATCTGAAAAAACTTTTACATCACTATTAGCAATAAATTCGTTAATGTGTAATCTGTTAGTGACTTTCTCTCCACCTACTTCGATATATTCAATACTATCGTTTACATTTCTCATAGTTAATTCTGTCATTTTTTTAAAAATTTCATTAAACCTTTGCACTTTAAGTTCTGCGTCTATAGTTTGATCCTCAACAACAGTTACTATTCTTTGTTGCTCGAATATTTCTAGGTTATTATTATTTACGTATCTATATATTTGAGGTTTAAGTTTAAAACTTAAATCGTTCCAGACTACAGGTGTATCAAACAATGTTAAATTAACTTTAAGTTCTAAAAAGTTTTTTAAATCTATTTCATACTCGTTAAGTTCTTTACACTCAGGGCAATTACTACTGTACTCCATATTCTCGCCATAAGTTGCAATTCGTATTGCAATTAAAATAGTATCTAAGTCTATTACAGGCATTTCCCATGCATCCTTTATACAAGGAACACAATGTTGTATTACATCAACTACTGCTTGTCCATTCATTAGTGCATCTGGACTTTTTAACACTAGTTCATCTAAACTAGTCATACTTAATATCGGCACTTCTCCGTTAATAGGCATCTCAATACTACCAGATTTCCAGTATTTTCCCTGACTAGGCAGTGTGACGTAAATCTGAGGAGTACGCATGTATTGTTGTAATGGATTTCCAGTAGGCTTACTCTGTGCTAAAAAATCTTTCATTTGTTCTTGATTTGGGTTTTCATTATTCAACGGTTTTCTCCAGGTAAATACAGTATATAATTCTGTGTACTTGTATTTATGTACGCATATAACTAGGATTTAAAATACATGGCAGTAATCGTAGACATACCTGGAGTTGGATCTGTACAGGCAACTAATGCCGCTGAAAATAGTACACTTCAAGCAATTTTATCTGCAATACAATTACAACAAGGTGTTAATATCAGTGCGGCTGGTGCTAAACAATTAAATATAGAAAGTAGCAAGGCGGCTAAAGCAACTTCACAAGCAGCAGGTCAAGTTGGCTTCTTAGGTATACAATCTAAAAATACAGGTAACCAACTTAGCGACATGGGTCGTAAAGCATCTATGCAATTTAAGATGGCAGCAGGTGCTTTAGCAAGATCATTTACTGGTAGTGGTGGTGTGGCTGGAATGATAGATGGTCTCGGAACTGCACTAGGTGGCTTAGCCAAATCTGTGCCCGTTGTTGGAGGCGCTATTGCTGTTGGTGTTGGATTCCTAGCATCTCAACTTTCTGCAACTGCAAAAGGATATGAATCAAGTATTCAGTCAGGTGCAGAA
>Ga0209634_1000325_pt1 | contig 36552 bp, 56 predicted proteins | sample LinPmetageLP40_FD_184043 | JGI IMG/M metagenome (GOLD analysis project Ga0209634, IMG submission 184043) | Marine viral communities from the Pacific Ocean - LP-40 (SPAdes) (version 2) | ecosystem: Environmental > Aquatic > Marine > Oceanic | place: Pacific Ocean | collected 2010-08-26 | reverse complement strand
ATCATTCTAAGAGCATCTTTTTTTGCTTTATCTGCATTTTTAGAATTGATTCTCTCAACAGATTTCTTAATCATTGCAAGTCTTTTCTTCTTTTCTTTATCTGTCATGGCCTCTCCTACGAGTTCTTTATCTACACTTTCTTCTCCAAGTGCTTTTATTACTTCTCTACGCGCTCTTGGATTCAAACTTTTAAGTACTTTATCTTTCATTTTTGGGTTAGCTTTAATCATAGCAATTGTATCAGGATCTGCCTTTTCTTTCAAGTCTTCATCTACACTTTCTTCTTTCATGGCAACTGATGCCATATTCTGTTTAGAGGCATTAATTTCTTTAGCCTTTCTTCTAGCTAGCATCTTTTCAACAAACTTTCTGCCTTCTTTAGTACGCCCATCATACTGTGGCGATTTATTCTTTTTCTTTTTATCTTGTTGGACATCTGCCGGCATATCAACACCACCAGCTCCTACTGAGTTGGCAGCGGCATCTTCCCACATGTCATTAAATTTTTTCATTTCTTTATGTCTCCACTACTTATATATAATTTCTGATTGGTTAGAGAATGTGTTACCTCATATATGCCAGTGTTAAACATATAGTCCACTGGTTTACTATGAAGTGTTACTATAACTTCTTGGCCTGGGAAAGCAATTATCTCTCCTGTTTTATTACTAGCCATTTCATTAATTAATTTATACCTACCTGGATTAATTACATCATCTTTAATAAAGAATACACTCTCATTAAGTGATTCATCCAAGTCATTTAAAACTTCGTCTAATACTTCCCTAATTTCATCTTCTGTTAGATTAGTATTTTCTTTAATTAAGAACAAAGCTGCAGCATAAGAAGCTAACTTTGTTTTACCGAATGGTACTTTCATCAACAATCTTTTAAGATTAAAAACTAACCTATGAAATACTGTATAAACTTCTTTTTCTTGGCCAGTTGTTAAGTCTCTTGCCTTCTTGAGATTCTTACCATTCTCATCAATAATACCCTGTTCGTATGCACCTGTTTTATCCCACGGCGTTACTAATAACTTTAGAAACCTAAAGGCGTAAAATAAATCTGCTGTACGTGATACTACACCCATTAAATTTTCCTTAATACTTCCACTATATATGGATCTAGTGGAACCCCTACTTGTTCATCTTCTGGTAGATAATTTAAAAATACCAGAAATGGTTTTATATATGTCCAATGTTCTGGTTCTATTTTATACCAGATCATTTTATTAGCTGCTTCGATACCAAACACATTATATAATACTATTAGATGATTTAAAACCAATCTTTCTTGTAACTCATCATTTACTTCGTAGCGTCTAAGGAGCCTTTTAAGATATTTAAATCTAGCCAAGTCCTCCTTAAATTCGCCTATGTCTATACATTCAGGATTATTATAATTCTGTGCCGCATAGAGCTCAAAATTTTTCCTATTTAAGGTATCAAATATTTTCATCATATATTATATATAACCGTTTAGTTAGAGAAGTTTTTACCCTTGCCTCTGCCGAACTTTTCCTTACCTGTAAACTTAACCGCACCTTGCATAATTGCTGCAGCGTCTACCTTACCTTTTAACATAGGATGACCTTTTAACAATTTCTGTAGGTCTTTACGTTCTCCTGCTATAGCAATGTGTCTATCATTAGAAGATGCAACGGAACTTACATTCCAGTCTTTAGATAGATCAAAGGTAAATGATTTACCGGCCTTATTAAATAATTGAAAAGGCACAGCAAATGTAATTACAGTTGACGGTTGTTCAAATAACTGTCTAAACTGTTTAAAAGTTTTCATTGTTATCTAACCTCTTTCATTTGTTTTTTCAGAGCAACTACTTTGTCAGAAGCTTTATTAAGGAGCTCGACCCAGTAATCAGCCTTTTCATCACTCTCAGCATCTTTTTCTTTTTTCGCATAACCTTTCATTTTAGCTTCCAACTCGTCTATTTTATCCTGAAGAATTTGTGCTGGATCATTAGAACCATCATTTTTCTTTGCGACCTTGGTTGGATCAAAACTAGTATCAGGCTTGCCTTTAATTTTATCAACGGCCTTTTTAACAAATCCCAAGACTTCATTAACTCCGTCTTTACCTGGCTCATCTTCTGAGTTATAGTTCTTATCTACATAGTCAAAGAATTCCTTTTTCTTCTCACCCTTTAATTCAGCAGGCGAATCAACTCCAAACTTTTTAAGAGCCTTATCAAAGAATGCTTTATACTTAGCTTTATTATCTTCAGCTTCATTCATCTTATGAGCTTCTTCAACTACGTCTTCATTTACTTCTTCATTGGCAAGTTGTAATGCCGCTCTTACTTCAGGATCATCTGAAAGACCTTTCTTCATCTTTTCAATTTTCTTTGCAGCTCCAGTCATATTACCACCCATTTTAAGAGCAAGTTCTGATGCCTTCTTGACTAAAGATTTTGGAAACTTAGACTTGGCTTCTTCGACTTCTTCTTTGTCTTTATCGTCTTTATCATCATAGTCTTCGACTTTGTACTTCTTACCAGATACAACAAATGTGTCATCGCCGTTCTTACGAGCAGCATTAAGAGCCATGGTAAACTTATTACCTTCTTTCTTGACATCTTTCTTTTCGTCTTCTTTCTCGTCGTGATAGGCTTCTTTCATGTTAGTGCCATCGTCTTTCATTCCTGACTTTTTAACTGTGTGCTTAGCCTTAAACTCTTTCTCACCTTTAGCAACAGGTTCTGCAACTTCTTTCATTAAGTCATCATGGTTATCAGTAGCATACTTTTCTGCTTCTTCCTTAGACTTGAATTCTTTTACTTTCTTTCCTGCTGTATTATATACACAGAACATTCCAGAATCTGGATTCTTTTTAACGTGTTTCTTTGGGTCCATTTCCTGAACCGGTTTCTTACCCTCTAGTACATCACTAACTGCTGCAGCAATGCTTAGAGTTTCTTTATCATTGATTTTCATTTTGATTTCTCCTATTGTATGAAAAGCATTCCTGTAATAGCTGTAGCTGTTGTAGCAATGACTATCCAGAATAGTTTATTAATTATATTCACAGTTGAAGCATTAGAACGAACTAATTCATCCAACCTGTCTACTCTATTTATAAGAGCTAATATTTGGGCACCCTGTTGTTTACCAAATTCTGTTAAGGTGATTATTTTTTCTTCAGCACGGGCCAATGCAATAATTGCTTCAGACATTTGATCAATTTTTTGTTCGATCCTATCTAAACGCGCGGACTGCTCTTCTCGCTGCTGTTGTGCTGTTGCCATGTTTTATTACCCTGCATTTTAATGGGGTTACCCCCTTTATTAATCTATGGAATTCTTCTTTCTTAATATCGAAGACCATACCTTTCTTTAACAACCATGGAAGGCAATCTTGTAATTGAAATTGCCAACCCTCACCATCTAAAATTTCTATTTCCCGATCCTCATGGTCACGGTGCCAAACGAACTCCGCGTCCTCTTTACTAGGGTCGAACTGACGTACATCAGCATCTTCCCAATACGGTTTACCAAAAGTAAGATCCACCACCTTTTAATCCTAATTGTTTTGCATACTTAGGAAGACGACATGCCCAATATCCGGCTTTTGTCTTGTCATTCTTAGTAGCACATTGATGTCTAGCTGCAAAGTTTCGTGCAGCATCCCTATCGTTAATTTTTGCACTCAATCCAGTAGTATCACCGAATTGAATCTTAATAACATTCCCCTTTGCATTCTTAACATATACATAATATTTAGCCTTACCACCCCGTTTAGGAGAGTTTAGTTCAACATCCTTGTCTTTAGTAGCTTCAATCATTGGTTGGTCTAAAGGCACATGCTGGCCTTCATATAACCCAAATCGTTCTTCTATATGTTCTAAAAAACTATGCATTATAATCCCTTTATAGTTCTTACTACCTTACTCATTACCATTTTAAGAGCAGTAAAATATGCCCAACCATATCCGTAAAAGATATGAAAAGTATGATTCTTTTCTATAGCAGATTTAGGGCCAAACTTCTTAGTCCAGTTATCTACCCATTCACCTTTATATCTTAATACTGCATGTGAAATCTTCCACTTACTTGGTCCAACACAACAGATACCTGCTTGATGGGTTAGTAGTAACCACCACATTTTTAAATGACTTTCTCCAGAAAGTCTCCAAAGAATAGATAGTGCATAGTCTTCGCAATCTCCTACTAGTTTACCTTCTGCATTTTCAGAATAGATTATCTTCCAAGCATCAGCCATGCCGTATTGCTCTTTATCTTTTCTGTATTTCCATTTAGTATTAAATGACTTTACTATCTTATCTCTTTCTTTATTTTCCATTTTTCTGTCCTTTTATCCATTTAACTGCAATGGAATTTTCTGGAGCCTTAGCAGCCCAGGTTTTTATATCTTTATATGCTTCTAAAGAAGACCGTTCAATATCAGACCCTATAGAATTATCTATAACAATCATTCGATTTCTAAAAAGCCCTTGAAATTTACCAATGTTCTTTTGCACATCTTTCCACATTTTACTTACCATATCATCTGGTAAAGAACGTGGTCTGTTATTATTTCTATTCATTGCCGTTTCTAAATCAGTATTAACAAAAATCATATGTACCGCATATCCAAGTGCTCTTAGCATATCAACTTGGTTTCTAATTTTGCTATAATCTTTACCAGTACCATCAACAACAATACCCATTCTACCTTCTAAAGCTCTGGCCATTATTTTACCAGTGAGTGTCTTAGCACTAGCCCTTACAGCCTGTCCTTGTGCAGATGCTATATCATCTGGATCAGTAGTAAGGCCTGCTTTCTTTAATCCTTTTTCAAAAGCATCATCAGAGTTAATTAATCTAAACCCTAATGCTTTTAGAGCAGTTTTACCAACTACAAACGATTTACCAGAACCTGGGCCGCCTGCAAGAAATACTGCTTTAAAAATAGAAGGATCATTAACACCTTCCATTATAGGACAATATGATTCTTTTAAATTGTCTTCTGCATCATTTACTTTAGATACTTTCTTCTTTAGTGCAAGTCTCATTTTCTTAAATGTATTAGGTGGCATACTTTCTTTTTTCTTTCTCAATGCTTCTTTTTCTTGTTTAATTTTCTCTCGGGCCGCTTCTAATTTCTCTCGGGTCTTTCTCTTATCTTCCATTGACTTTGCTTTCTTTTCTGCAGCTGCCAACTTACCCTTATCCGTAAACTTTTCTTTACCCTTTTTAATTGCTGCCTTTGCACCAGCTTTGGCGCCTTTGGCGGCTAATTTACCAGCCCCTTTGACACCTTTCACAGCCAATTTAGCGGCACCACCATACACTTTCTTATAGAACCCTAGAATTTCATCTAGTTGTTCTTCGGTAAGTGATTCAAGATGTAGTGTTAACTCAGCGTCAGACATTTCCATTAAATCAAAATGTTCTTTAAATGTATTCATTTATTTAAATCATACCTAAATGCTCTACCCTTTGCTTGTTTAGTTTTAGTAATTTTATACTTCCCTATACGAGCGAAATTATTAATAATTTCGAGGTTACCTTTTTTCATTAGCTTTTCAAATTCGGGTTTTACTTTTTTCCAAACAGAATCTAGTATTTCGCCATCATTCATTACCAATGGGCCTTCTTGAATTTTAGACTCACTTCTGGATCTTTCAATATCCTGTTTAGTGGGAGCTCCTTTGGCTCCTTTCTTCCTCATAGGACGGCCTTCTTTTCTTTTCTTGTGAATATTAGCCCAGAGGCCCGATTCATTAAAGTCTTTAAATGATTTCATATTACCCTCTAACTTTGGCAGCAAGGTCTTTGTCTGCCTTACCCCATGTTCCTGATGATTTAGTTACAAATGAATTAACTCTAGCAAATCCCCATTGTTGTGGAGTAGTGCCTGGTCTATGGCCGGTACGCCATGCGGCAACACCTCTTTTATAAACTTGTTTTAAGATACCTAAAGGCATACCTGACTTATCTGCTTTCTTCTTTAAACCAGCATCTGCACTACCTTCATCAATATTAAAGTCTTCAAATGACAGTAAAGATTCTCCAAACATTTTGTCATATTTCTTAGTGTGTTTCGATGGTTTTGTTTTGGCAGTTGCATCGCCGGGTGCAGGTTTATAGGCCGCTGGATTATCATCATCCATTTTTGAGCCTTTATTAAAATGTGCTTGTCTTTTATCCGAGGTGGACTTCTTTAACCCTGTATGATATGCTTTAGTTCTTTTCTTCTTTTCTTTTTCTTCTTTTTGGCCAGGGACACCCTTTCTATAGGATTTTACTAACTCGTCGGTTCCTTCTTCACCAGCGCCACTCTTTTCTATAAGTTCAACTTGGTCTAACCAAACTCTTTTCTTCCATTGACCAAATTCTACTACTAGATAATTAGTACCACATACTAGAATAGTACCCACATCATTAGTTTCTTTTAATGCAACTGTATCACCTTCGGAAAATAAATTACCTTCTATATATTCTTCGCGTGTCTCTGAGACTTTAGGTAGTTCTACATGTTCTCTAAACTTTGGAGATTCTTTGATACCCATTGCTTTTCGTACGGTAGTAAATAGTTCTTTAGAATCATAACCACTCGGTACACCTTTTGCAAAACTTCTCTGATCCCCTTCTGCTGCAGCTGCTCTCATTTTAGAAGCGGACATCCCTGTCACTCCTTCTGCATCTGGATCTCTTTCGCCTGCTGAAATTACTTTTATATCATTTTTAAATTCATAGAACCCATGACGAGCCTTAACACCATTATACTTGTTAAGTAGTACTTCAAATTCTTTTACTCTATCGGAACCTGCAACCATATTTACTGTTGTATATCCTTGGTCGTATAACTTGACAGCAATATCCATAACGTGTCTTACATCACTATCAGCCATGACAGATCTTGCATGTTTAGGAAACATCTTACGCAGGAATTTAACTTTTTGTTTAAAGTTAAGAGGATTCTTTTTAGGGTCTTGTGATTTAGAACCGTAGATTCTATATGAGCCACTGGATTCTTTCTTTAGTTTATCAAATAGTTTTTCATGGCCAACAGTAGGTGGATTAAATCGACCAAAGACAAAAGTAATTTCACCTTTTTCTTCTTTTAAATATTGATTAAAACTTATCACTGGTTTCATATTATTGTCCTGGAGTTTTGTTAGCGTTCTTCTTTAATTTAGCTCTATCTGCTTTCTTAATTGATGGCAGAAGTTTCTTAGCTATTCTTTTTATAGCCCCAGCTTTCTTACTGACTTTCTTCTCTAAGTCTGCACGTGCAGCAAAAGATAGGTCAGATTTTTCTTTATTCTTTAGGATTTTTTTCATAATTAATTTACGTGCTGCAACATTTGCTCGTTGCTTCAATTTTTCAGGAGATGCTAATTTTTTAGCCGCTTTCTTTCGGGCTATCATAATTTTAGCTTTGTTTTTTCTAAAGGAGGCCTTCCTTTTTTGCCTCTGCTGCATCGTTAATGCCTCTTGGGCATCACTATACTCTTTAAATGATTGCATCTTATCCTCGGTTATCCCATTAATCAGTTAGGGCTATCCCAACCTTTTATAATATCTTTGCTAAAGTTGTTGGCAGAAAATTCCATTCTATCAACTAATTTAACAGCGCCACCTTCCATGCGATCTATGGCAACAAAACCTTCAGGGTTGGTTACTCTAAATCCGGATTTAGTCTTCACAAACGTCCCAATATTAGAAAGTTTGTTTAGTTTATTTATAATAATTAATTTACTATCCACTACAAAATTTTGCATTTCGAATATTTTTTGTAGATTTTTAATATTTCCTTTAGAGAAAAACTTTAATAATTCGTCTCTTTTAGTAATTTGTGTTTGTTTACCTTTATCAGAAGACCTTTTATCTATTTCTTTTGCGTATCTATCATTGACAAACATTACTAACCCTGTTGCATGAGATTTAGGATTAGTTATTCTTTGTCCGTCTCTTACTTTCCTATTATTATAAACATTAATAATCATGTTTAGTTCTTTGTTTTGTTCTATCTCTTTTAGTACCGATGATGCTATTTGTTTAAATAGTTTACCTGCTTCTGATAAATTCTTTGTTACTGCCTCAGTTTCTTTTGCAGTAAGAGTTGCAGTACCTGAAAGATCGGGCAATGTTGCGTCTACCATCCAAACACTCTTTGTTTTCTTTAACTTTGGTACTATCTCTCTACCAAACTCAGCTTGCATAGTTTCAAATGTAGAACCATTGTAAATAGTATGCCATACAATACCTATCTTAGCCGCTCTAATTTCTTTAGCAAGTGCAGAGTCAGCAGGGACAGTGTAAGCAATGGTATTAGGATGAAAAACAAGAAAAGACTTTCCATTAATTGTCTCCTTTTTTAAATCAGAATTATCGAACATGAAGTCACCTTGAATAACTCCCTTAATACCTAACTTCTGTAATTCATCGAATGCTAGTATTAATTTCTTAGTGAGATCGCCAGAAGTATCTGCTTTAATATCTTCATGTGACTTATAAATCTTTGGATTGGCATTAAAGATACCTTTCTTAGCAACAAAGAATGAACCATCTCTTGGATCTTCACCCGCAAATACGGCGGGGGCACCGTCCCATTTAACGGTAATATCTACAGACTTTTTAGAATTACCACTTAACATATCACGCAAACTTCTTAGCGCTAATATTGCTTGGCGTGCCCCCTTAACTCCACCATCAAGAATCAAATCTTCAATGTGAGTCATGTGTGTGTTTTTGCCAGCGGCCTCATATAGATAACTATTTAATGTCTTCATAAGTAGTCGTCATACTCCTCTGGTTCAATTCCTGCAAAAGAAACGGATCCACTAACTTTCTTCTGTTCGCCTTCTTTCATATTAAATGATACTATTCTTTTACCTGTTGGTCCCAGAATATTAATTGATACTCTGCCTTTAGGATCTTCTATTTTAATTTTACTTAAATCCAAGTCAGGGTGATGTGCTATAATTTGACTTTTCTTTTCAGTAGTAATAGCCATTAACATCTTAGTTTCTTTATCATTAAACCCTAGAATATCAAGCACTCTTTCACCTAATACATCAGTACCTTCATATTCTTTTATAATACCATATACTATTTGGGCCAATCTAGGATTAATAGGTTTTCTAGCAGCTTTTCTTTCTGCATCTACTTCACTTAATTTTAAATTTTCTATCTCGGAATCAGACAACCCTCTTAGAGTTTTAAGTCTATTCGTAGCAGCTGCATCACCTTTGAGGTGTTTCTTTAAGTCTTGTTTAATTGCATTCCACTTTTTAGCTTCTGTAATTAACTCCTCTAACTTACTGTCTTTTGCTACTACCTTATCATACTCTGCTTCTGCTTTAGGGCCAGCAAGGTGTCCGCAAAGGCCTCTTGATGTAGTATTTGCAAGACCTACTGTCTTATTAGAATATAGTTTAAGAGAGTATCCATCAAGGATTTCTTTGCCTTCTTTCATAACAGCAATTCTAATATCCGCTTTAAAATCAATTCCGTCTTGGAATGCGAGATTATCTAAATATGCGCCAACAATAGTAGCCTTTTCGCTCACTGCAGCAGAGATAAGATAGTTGGCCATATCGGCACTACCCTTTCTAATAATTCCTATATTTTTAGAATATGTCTTTGCATCGGCAGCTTTTAATTTCTTATCCCAATCGTTTACTGTCTTTGCTATACCAGAACGGTATTTTTCATAATTAGATGATATATCAACTTCTTCGCCTCGATGGTCAAAGAGGAATTGACATACTAATGCTTCGTTATAGTTTCCTTTGATTGCTCCGATCGCGCCTGATTCTTCCTTTAACACTTTCATATCGTTCATAATATCTTCCTTAATTTGACCCGGTATTGTAATTTCAACCGTATCAAATAGTTTCGCTTTCTTAACTTTTGTTTTGAAGACTTTGACAATAGCTCGTTTAAGTGTAGACCAAACAGCTTTTATTTTTCTAGTAAAAGCAGAACCGAGTTTCTTTAGTGCACGGACTTCATTAAGCATCCGTATAGAATCTGATCTACTTTCTACATTAATTGGTAATAGTTGCATTCGTAACCTCTATAAATACTGTGCATTAGTATATCTATTTATAAAGGTTTAAAACCCAAATTTACTATTTTGTAAACCTTGGGGTAATCTGACCGGAATCATCAATAAATATAATCTTTCCTTCTTGCAATTTATCCAGCATCTTTTCTGCGCCTTCTCTAATTCCAATTTTATATGATGTATAACCAACACCGGCTATGCATATAGCAACTATTATAATTATTTCCATTATACTTCCATCCTTGAAAGAACTGTAAAGTATCCTTTACCCACCATAGCTGCATGAAATTTAGTAGCTTCTTTTAGTGAGTCAAAGATATATTCTGCAACAAGTTTATTTGTGTTTTTTTCCTTTGCGGTTACTTTAAATGCCATTTTATTTTCCTATGTGTTTTACATCAGTTGATGGTATTACTTGATAAGCACCTTTATTGTATGCAGGAGCAACAGTAAAATTCTTAGATGCTTCTGTTTTCCATGACTGGTCTTCAGCTGGTTCATACTTACTATCACCTTTATATGAGGGATATTTTGCATTGAATTCTTCCATTTTAATCTGCGCGAAACTTTTTTCTGGTTTAAATTCAGTGAACTGTGGTTTGAGTTTACGTTTCTTTTTAAGACCGGGCACATTTTTTCTTTTTCTGCCGGACGGATCATAACGCAGAGAACCTAGATAATTATTCATAATAACTCCATAAAATAAGTTGAGTCCGGGGCCTTTCCATGTTTAGGTTATTTGGAGGGTTACAGGTTACCAACCTGACCCCGGACTCTCCCCCATTGCACGGACTTCTTCATTTCCGCGTGAGTGTTCGGACACTACCCCCTACCGCTTTATTTCGTCCGATAGGTGACGACTGCCTTAGACTCCTGACGTCATATGGACGTAGGAATCTGGACAGGATTCTAATTCTTCACCGCAACAACACAGCTGTTCTTCTTCTAGTGTTGGTGCTCCGACTTCACTTCTTACATAGTCCTCTGAAATAGTCAGCTCGACAAGTGTATTTATTAATTCTTTTGTTTTCATCTTAACCAATCCCCGTCCATCTGACATTACTATAACCAGTTAACACATTACCTCTTGCAAAGTTCGTGGCAGGTTTACTCCAACCTGCAGCCATTAACATATCACCAACTTGAAAAGGTTGATTGGTCTTGTTATCAATATACTTTGGCGCTTTCTTGACAATAAAACCTACAACCGAGGCAGAGCCATTCTCCTGAGTCCTTAGTAGTTTTAAGTAATTTCTACCCACTTCAAAGCTGTATACATCTCCACGAGCATGTTCAAACTGACCATGAAGTTGATCTTGCATAGTCTGTAGTAGTTCGTTGGTCTTGGTGATTAATTCATCCATATATTCTTTCATATTATAACTCCTTATCATTTAATATAGGTATATTATACTACGGCTGAGACCATTTGTCAACACTTTTTTTCATTTATTTTTAATTAATTTTTCAAAAATGTTAAACACCTTTTGGAAACGTAATTCTGTTATGTTCCGCAAACCAAGTAATTGATTTTGTAATTCATCACATTCTTTAGCATCTAATTTTAAATTATCAGTATTGTGATATATCAAATCAATATCATCAGTTGTCGTCCATGCCTGCATTATAGCAGCTTCTAGCTCAAGTATATTAATATTATTCATCAAATAGTCCTAGTTGGACAGGTACTTGTTCTTTCTCAAAAAACATACAGCCATCTGGATCTTGAGTTAAAATAAATCTATCTCCAACATTAAGTGGGGTTTTATTTATATCTACCTGTTCCCATTTATCAGGCGATCCTTTATCTGTTAATTTCAATCCATTCTCATTTATTTCAAAGTGATAGTCACAGTATTGCATTTTTCTTTCCTCTTATTGTATTGGTTGGCGCACCCGAGAGGAATCGAACCTCTAACCTACGGCTTAGAAGGCCGTTGCTCTATCCTATTGAGCTACGGGCGCTTAAACTGTATTTAAATTACGTCATCTAGTGGGAATATTTGATATATAATATCGCCCACTGCTTTTGCAATTTCTATGTGCTCCTTCTGAGTGCCATTCTCGGCACGAAGTTGAATATAATGAATCCACGAACGAAGAGTACCATTAACATACATACGGGACATTGTAAGTCCTTCAGGTAATACGGCCCTTGCTTGTTCTTTTGCAATTCCTGCCTGTACCGCCCATTCATATGCTTTCTTACATCTTTCGATAACAACTTCTTGATAGGACTCCCATACATAATTAATAGAATCTTCCATAGGAATTTCTATGCTATTCTGTCTATTCTTTGTATCCTGTAAGCGAGCCTCACGGGTAATAAACTCCATATCCTGTGTAGGATCTGCATACCTTTGTGAAAATTCTTGGAAAGAAAAAGACCGGTGGCGTAGAATCTGTCTACCTATATCCCTGGTGGTTTCTATTTCTAGGCAAGCACTGACCATTTCTAACGGTGACCAGTGCTTATGTTTGATTAGATATTTTACAAGCTTCTCAGCTGTTTTTTCATTGCTTTGATTGCCAGGGTTAGAGACTCTGGCGCAATATGCAACCATCTGCAGTAGGTCCTCTGATAGTTCACTATCTGCAGGTGGTTGACTATATGATATAAGTTTCACCTTAAACATTAACTATTTAGCCTTCTTTCTTCACCAATGTGTAAATGCCCCAAGCTAAACCTACCCATGCGAGTAGTTTTGCAAGGCCACCAAATAAAATAACTGAACCACAGGCTACGATTAGTCCAAGTCCATCAATAGATGTTCTTTCTCCTACTCGGTCCATGACCCAATCTTTTGCGTTAAGTAACATATTCATATATTTCTCCTATATATTAAAATCTGCAAACGTGTCTTTATTTTCTCTATCTCCCCACGTTGCAATTGGTTTATCGGGGATAGAACTGCCGTCACCTATAAGATCGGTTTGGGCAGATTCCTCTACATCATATAATTTCATGCGGGAACGATCCACACCAATAACAAATCTCTTGTATGTCGTTGGATCATTATATCGGTTTTTCAATTGTTTTACCATTAATTGGCCTAATTCTTCTAGTTCCTCTGTAGATATAAGAGCAAACATAAGATCAGCCGTTGCCGGTAATCCAAATGATTCCGATGTATCCTCTAGTCCGACATCAGTATTACTGAATCCTGACCTAGTGGTCTGTGTCGCCGAAACTATCGGTACATTAAACTCTACAGCAAGACCACGCATTTCTTCTGCTATGGCCTTAATGTAGGTGTAACTATTTATACTTCCGCCCATACCTTTCATACGGCTTGATGCACAAATATTTAAATAATCAATATAAATCATATCCGGACTAAAGTTCTTTTTTAATTTCAGTTCATTAAGTAATGCACGAAAATGACCAGTATGAGCAGATCCTGTTGGATATTCTTTAATAATTAATTTACCTATTGATGCTTGTGCTATCTTTTGTATCTTAGTATCAAATACATTCTTGGGTAGATTTTCTAATTGCTGGATTGGTAAGTCCATAAGATTGGCATCTATACGTTCTGCTATTCTTTCTTCTGCCATTTCCATGGTAATATATAGAACATTCTTACCTTGTTCTAGCACAGATGCTGCACAATGACACATAAATAAAGATTTACCCACACCTGTACCTGCTAGACAAATGTTGAGTGTTTTATTGGGTAACCCACCTTTTGTAATCTTATTAAAATAGTCCAAGTCAAATGGTATTCTTTCTTCTGTTCTATTATAGAATTCATATCTGTCTTCTGAATTATCTATGTAATCATGACCGATAGCCTGGTCGAATGAAACTCCAAGGGCCTCAGATAGAATCTCTGGTATAGCACCTTCAGTCTTTTCTGAATCTTTACCATCAATAATCTGAATTGAATTCATAATGGCATTGTATACTGCGCGATCTCGGCACCATTTCTCTGATTCTATAATTAAGTAATCTGTATCAACGTCTGATTTTTCTTTTATCTCATTGATTAATTTAGCAGCATTGTTTAGTATATCATCGGGGGCTTGAATCTTTCTTAATTCTAGGTCGAGAATTCTACCACTAGGTAATTTATTGTGTTTAGCAACAAACTTGACAATAAGATCAAAGACTGTCTTATGTGTCCCCTCAAAATACTCTTTCTGTAGGTATGGAATTACCCGTCTACAATAATCCTCATTATTAAGAAGGTGATTCAGTATATGAGTTGGTAATTGATTTGTTATGTCCATTCTTTTCCTTTACATTATCATTAATTATACTTTGCAACAAATCGCCTAAATAGTTTTTAAACTCTTCGGATTTTTCTAACTCGTCTATATTATACTGTCCTGCATCTTGGACATTATAAGAGAAAGAAAGAGTTGCAATATCAAGTTCTTCGGATTCTTTAATAGAAACTGTACCATATACTACTATGACACCTGCGTAAGGGGAACCATTTCTTAGTTTTATACCCCAAAATTCTTCTGAATCATTCTCTACAAATGTATAATCTGATTCGTCTATATAATGCTGCATTATGCCTCCTTATCCAAATTCCAAAGTATTCTAACACCTTTATTTGTTCTACTTAGGAATAGTTTATATTTAGATTGCTCATTTCTCCATTCTTGTACCCAACCATGGCCGTCACGTTCGGCGTCTACAAAGATTGCATTAGTAATTATAATAGGTATTAGTATGGCCATGTGCACAAATATACTTGTCACTATACTATAGTCAATAATACCCATATAAAATACTGCAATCATACCAAAGAAGGCACTCCACATAACAAATAATACTAACATAAAATATGCTTGTAAACTTGGATCTGGAACATACTTTAACGGATTATATCTTATATCCATTACAGCACGCCAACTATCAACAATCCACATTGTGAATCTTCTAAATAGATTTGGTTGCTGCATTATTCTTCCTCAATGTTAATTTCAACATCGAGCATTGGTTTATGGCCGATTTGATAATGTGCTTTAACAAACTTCTTAAAGTCAGTTTCATTTAAAATAGGATCCCAAAATTCTTTACTTTGTGTATTCTTCTCGCGCACCTTGGGTTCTACAATCTCTCCAGTAGCATGATCAACTCTTGCGTACCAACCCATTGTAGGTTTTACTACATATCCGCCAGCCATGGCTACATCAAGTAATCCGCCGTATTCTGAAATACCGCCGTCCCATGTAACACTTACTGGAATCTTGGACTTTTCTTTAACGAACCTTGACTTCTCAACATTGATTACAAAGTTATATCCTTTAATTTCTGTGCCTTGTTTCTGTTGTTGACGACCAATAATCCAGATATTATCCGCTGAGTAATATATACCAGTTCCGCCTGATACAATAGCTTTAGGGAATAATCCAATCTCTTGATAAGTATGATTAACAGCAAGTAAAGGGATATTCTTCATCTTCAGGTAAGGTGTTACCATTCTGAATAAGCCTTTCAATGCTTTCGCTCTTGACATATCAGCTACACCTTTCTCGTTAATAGCGTCTTCTAGCTCCTTCTTACTTGCAAGGTTGCCAATAGAATCTATTACAATAATAACTTTATCACCTCTTTCAAGGTTATCTAGCTGACCTACTAAATCGAACTTTAATTGTTCTACGTCAGTGATAGGTGTATGTAGAACCCTACTGGTATCAATACCAAAAGATTCAAAATATGATTGGGGTGAACCAAACTCAGAATCATAGAATAGCATTACTGCGTCTTCATGTTCTTTTAAGTATGCTCCCGCCATAAGTAAGGCAAATGATGTTTTAAAATGTTTACTTGGACCAGCCAAAACTGTAAGTCCTGATGTAAGTCCACCATCCATATCGCCCGATAGCGCGACATTTACCATAGGTACGGATGTAGCAACTTGGTCTTTTTCTGTAAAGAATATCGATTTATTTAAAACCGCAGTGGTTTTAATTTTAGAATTCTTTTTTATTTTGTCCATTAATGACATTATCTTATTCTCCTAGACCTATCTGGTCCTAATTGCATTGAGCGTTCTTGTTTACGCCACCTGGCCTTGGCCTCTGCTTTCTTACGCTTTCTCTTAGCAGTAGGCTTTTCATAGAACTCCTTTTCTCTTACTTTCTGTAAGGTTCCAGCTCGTTCTACAGCTTTCTTAAATTTTCTGAGTGCCACATCAAATGGCATCTCCCTAGGTGGTCTTTTGTCCTTTGGATTTCTATTCTTTTTAGGACGTAAATCAATACTTGGCATATGTTCTCCGGTTTATTAAGTATATATTATAACACATTTTACTCTGATTGTAAAGTGTTTATTAGCTTTTCTTCATGTTCTTGTAAAGCTTTCTGTTTGGATAATTGCATTATCTCTCCGATAATACCAATCATCTGTTTAGATGTTAGATATTCAACTTCTGCTAGAATTTTATCATACTTACCATCTATACCGCCACTAGCTTCTCTCCACGCAAAATCCCATCCAAACTTCTCTTGGTGTGCAGTGTGTATAAGACGCTCTAGTTCCAGTTCTTTATTTTCAACATCATCAACTATCAGATATCTAATAACTACATCTTTGGCTCTATCCAAGTTATATTTGTCAATATATACTCTTGCACCATGTCTACCTTTTGGCGCTCTAATACCACCAGTTCGGCCGATTACATCTTTAGCTTTTCCATTATATCCTATTGCTTTATGCACTAAGTTGTCTCCAATAGCTTCAATATCTTTGACAAGAGCTACTTGGTAACATCCTCGGACGGCCCCATCAACGCCATTTTCTTTTACAAATTTGCGCCATTCGGTTGAGTTGGTACTTGGAATCCATGAGATAGGAAGCCAATCAGTTTTATTTTTAATCAATTCATTCATAATATAAGTTCCAGTTATTTATTAATAGGTATATTATACTACACTTTTCCCTATTTGTAAAGAGTTTTCTTCGACTCTTTTGCGTAAGTCTGATGTAGAAAATCTGTGATCACGTTTGTTAAAATAGAATTCAATTCCACGTTTCTGGCAAATATCTTTACCAGTAAAGTCTATATCCCTGTATTCTTCGCCCATAATCTTAACATCTATCTGATACATACTTAGAATGTCCCTTAGTTCGTCTTCGGTATTGTATACAAGAATTTCATCCACATATCTGATAGCGGCAAGTTGTGCTTGCCTCTCAACTATATTTTGAACTGGTTGATTCTTATTTGGCCGATCGACCGACGGGTCATTCTGTAATGCACAGATTAAATAATCACATGCAGTTTTTGCTTCTCTTAGCATTGCCACATGACCTGAGTGTAACAAATCAAATGTGGAACAAGTAATACCTACTTTCATATTTTACCTATAAGATGAACCTAAGAATTTAGGCCCTTTGGTTACGAATTCGAGGCCCGACATTGAACCCACATATTCTTTGAATTTTGTGTACTTTAAATGTACACGAACTTTACCTTCTATAAGAACCGTTATTGATTCTTTTTCTTTAAACTGGTCAACATCCGCAGATACTTTTCTACCATTGTCTGTGCATTCTAATGTGCATTCGGTTTCGTAGTGGTTAGTCTGTTCTCGTCTCATTGTTCTTCCTATTATTTATAAAAGATGTGATTATTAATTATTACAGTTTCATTAAGTGAATCTGCCCAGTATGGATATACTGTATCATTATGATAATGTGTAGACCCTTCGGTTATATCGTGCCAAGCACCATTTAATAATTCATCTGCAATCATGAGTGACATCATCCAAGTATCGCTATCTTCAGGTATATCTGATTTACCATCGCAGAACCAAGAGAATTGGCACATATGTCTAACTGGAACAACAGTTCCTTTCCAGTTCTCAATCCATTTAGCTTGATATACTACGTCACATATTGTATCTGGATAAGCTGAGGAATGTACTCTATTAAATACCACCTGGGATACAGCGATCTTACCAGCCAGAGGTTGGTTACCTGCTTCAAAATATATATTCTTGGCCAAGCAGAATCTTTCGCCATTTTCATCTGATGCGACCGAATGTGTAGGTGTGGTTAATAGTAACGCGGCTATCATCAAATATCTCATAACATTTCTCTCATTAAAAATTGCATTCTCATTACATCCATGGCAACATCGTGTTTTGCATCATGGGGTATAAATTTATCTTCTAAACCAGGTACCATAAACCCATTCTTAATAGAAGTATTAAAAAGTGTCATACCTTCAATAACTGATCTAGTGTCACGCAGTTTCCAGTGTGGGTATGGGTCTCTACCTATAATTGAATGTAAGAACATAGGGTCGAATGTATTACCTCTTGTGTATACTCGTTCTATGTCTTCAGGATCTGCTATTGATGTGATCCAAGATTGTAAATTAGTAATTGACATATCATCAGGTGATGGTTTAAGTTGTTTTTGTGCTTCTGGGTCTAGTTCTCCCCACCACTTTAGTGTATCGGGATCAATCTTTTTATTGTAATTACGGACCTGATCAGCAACATCAAACTTAACAGTCTTAACATTATTTAATAGTTCTTCGTATGTGTAACCTGGTGCAATGAATTGACTTGAATCAAATACTAGGGCCGCTAAAGAGACTACGGCAGAATTCTCAAATTCTGTCCCCAGTGTCTCGAAATCATATATCATACTTTTCATAATCTATCCTTAATGTAATCTTTTAAATCTGTCTTAGGTTTCCAGCCTAGAGCTTTCAACATTTGATTGCGAACTTCTCCGGACATTCTATTACCTGGTTTCTCTGGTTGCATATCAGGTTTAACCCCTAATATTTCTGCTAGTTCTAATAAAGAATATGATTTATCATTACCGATACCAAAATTATCTCCAGTACCAAATTCCATTACTTTAATTAAACCATCAACAGTATCATCAATGTGCGTAAAGTTTCTTTTTTGTGTTCCAGGGCTTGTAATAGGTAATGATGTCGCTTGGTTCTGAACCATTTTAATAAACTTAGCAATTACCGTAGAATACTTACCATCTGCAACTTCACCTTCTCCGTATACATTATAGAAGTATACTATTGCATATGGCATATCATTCCATTCAGCATATGCTGTTAATAATTCAGTATTTTGTGCTTTAGTATATGCATATGGACTCATCATCTTACCAACTTCTCCAACCGAAAATTTAGTAGATGAACCAGAGTAAATAAACTTAGCACCGGACTTCTTAGCAAATTCTAACATCTTAGGAAACGAATGGTAGTTATAATCCATTACTTCAGCATAATCATTGAATGATTGCTCTACTCTAGCATATTCTCCTAAATGGAAGATATAATCAAACTTTGCATCATCATGAAAATACATGGATATTTGGTTTGTACACCCTGTTACATATTCTACGCCAGGGTGATGATTATCTGATGACCCATTTGAATAGTTATCTAAACTAGTGACCGAATGTCCTAGATTTTCTAACTTATGACATAAAGCAGAACCGATAAATCCTGCGCCGCCTGTTACTAATATTTTTTTATTCATAATATAACCTATTATAACACATTAATGAGTGTTTGTCAACCCTTCGTCTTTAATAAATATACCATCAACCATTTTACCTTTTCGGTCTTTTATATCATCATACGCCACTGATAAACACTCCTCCAGAGTTAATTCGTTACGTGCCATGATATTAATTAAGACCACCATAATATCTCCTATATCATCACGGATATCTTGGCCCTTACATACATTATCAGAAAGTTCTCCGACTTCTTGTATTAGTTTCAATACTTGATCTTTATCAGTAGCTCCTTTAAGAAGATTGCGATCTTCATGCCATTGCTCTACTTTACTAATTAAGTAGTGTAATTCAAAAATTTCTTGGTTATTAATTGTCATTAAATATATCCCTTGTGTAAGTTTTGTCTATAACATCTTTGAGTGTATCATCCAATCTATTGGTTACAATAAGATCAGCTAATTTTTTAAATTTCTTATGGTCCGTTTCGACTATACAACCCATAAACTCCGAATCTGTAAGTTGCGGTTCATATATAATTACCTTGATATTATTATTTGTTAATCTTTGTATAATACCTTGTATTGCTGAAGAACGGAAGTTATCAGATCCGGACTTCATTACTAGTCTATGTATTCCTACTACTGATACCGCATCACATTGTAGAATCTTATTTGTTATCCAATCTTTTCTATTCTCATTAGCATATACAATGCTTTGGATTATCTTATTTGGTATTCTCTGTTTACGAAAGTTAGCCAATAGCTGTTTAGTATCTTTAGGGAAACAATAACCACCATATCCAAACGATGGGTTAGAATACCCTTTACCAATTCTTGCGTCTGAGGTTACACCCTTGATTATTTCTTCTGTATTTAATTCAAGGGATTCTGCATACATATCCAATTCATTAAAGAATGCTACTCTCATTGCAAGATATGTATTAGCGAATAGTTTAATTGATTCCGCTTCTTTCTTACCTGTATAATATACTGGGGCCTGTGGAAATTCGGGTACAATAGCTTGTTGTATAATTTTGGCGAATTTCTTAGCTACTGGACTTTTATCACCTATAACAATTCTTTCAGGTCTCAAGCAATCACGTAATGCACTACCTTCTCTTAAAAATTCTGGAGAAAACATTATATCAAATTTGCCAAACTTGACCTGCATTGAAGTTATAAAACCTACCGGTATTGTGGATTTAACTACTATATGAGCATCAGGATTATAATGCATACAATCTCTAATACATGATTGAATACTGTCGGTATTAAAGTAATTCTTTGTCTCGTCATAGTCTGTAGGAGTACAGATAATTACCCATTCTGCATCAGTATATGCTACTTTCTGGTCCAAGGTGGCGTTTAGTGTAAGAGATTCATTTAATAAGTATTCGTCTATATACTTATCCTCAATGGTAGAGATTTTATTGTTAACACTCTTAACTCTTTCTGCATCAATATCAAGTATTGTTACATTATTATATTTTGCGAGCATTGTGGCATTAGCCATACCCACATAACCAGATCCGACTACTGTTATATTTTTCAATTTATCCATCCTACTATAATATTAGTCATAATTAAAATTGCACATATCACATTTATTCCTACAATAAAGGTTCTTGCGATTGCAACTGGGGTGTCAAACTCTGCGGTTTGTTCATCAGAAAAACTGCCTATAGCAAATTTCCAAATTGTCCAAAGTCTTTTTATCATTTTCTTGTAAACATATCTATAAGTTCATCATCAGTTAATTTCTTACCGAAAGTATGAATTAATTTTTCATCTTGCCAGCGTTCTATAATCCCAGAATTAAATTCTAAATCAATAACACTCTTAGTGCCTTTAGCAGTATCTTGTGGCCGATCATCGTATGCCATTGAATCAAAACTATGCGCATGTAAACACTTTACACCTTTGGCCCATTCTGTTGCTTCTACTCGCAGTTTCTGTCTTTTTACTTCTTCATCATATTGTGTCATAATTGATTCCTCATTACATAATCTAGGGCCCGATCAGCCTCTTTGTCTAATGGACGTTTGTCATACCAGTTACCAGTATCCATGTCCAACTCTCTGCACATCCATGCAATTTCTTTACTTGTTATAGGGTATTTAGCCTTTATAGCATTACCTGCCAATGCGACCATTATTTGATACATCTTATAGTACCAACCTGATCCACTTATAACTTTATATTCTGATTCTAACTGTTTTGGAAAGAATGGACAGTCACGATATGAATTCCATTTGACATCCGTATTTGTTAGAGAATTCTTTGTATGATTAATTAGGGCATCTTGCATAGATTTTGGTAATTTATCAAAGAAGGTGTTACCAGCTTTTTCAATGTACTCATGTGAATCCATTAACACTTCTGGGTCTATATGACTACCTTCATTGGTAAATATAAAATTATTTGCATTAACATATTTGCCAGGAATATAATACATTCTTGATAAATCTTTAGTCTGAATATCACCCATCTCGCCCAGTTCTGTATTTAAAGCAAACCAGAAATGTTTAATTTCTTCTCTGGTTACCTCACGAGTTAGTGGGAATACCAATCTGAATTTCGGGGTTTCTTTAGTAGATGACGCCGTAGAATAACAGACAAAGTGATACTTGCCGCATTTCTGTTCTAGGAATTCTTTTAGTTCACCAACAAAATCATCTACGTCTACTGCGCACCAGCTACCCCATTTAGTAACATTATCATTTTTTCTTGTGGTATTTTCTAAATAAGATGCGGGAGACATTAGATATGCTGATGTCTTGTCTTTTCTAGGGATATCTGACAATTTATACAGTACTTTTTCAAACTGATCAAAAGTCTCAAAGTCAATTTTATTGACAGTTGCCGTCTCATAGAGAGATTTAAATAGCGTACCTGATATCATAATAAGTATATTATACTACACTTTTGTGTAAAAGTAAAGGGTTATTTTAAAAAAAGTCGTCTAGGGATGTGGGTTTATTTCTCTTATAGCCTATTAGATCCATTTCTTTCGCTAGCAAACTGTCGTCAGATATACTATCCCATTTGTCTGCCTCGATCTGGTCGGCATTCTGAAATGCACTCTCAAAGAAATGAGCGACAATAAACGACTTGCTCATTATGTCTTTAATCGAAGGCAATGGGTAACCAAAGATTTCTGTTACGCCATCTAATCTAGTAGGACTTTCAAGGCTATAACATTTGCCAACTGGTAACCATGCGGGTAACGGACTCATATAGATTGGTTCAAATACTTTAGCAGTTGTATCATTATTAGCGATCTTCTTTACTGTCCAAAGAATAGAGTTCCATTCATCGGATCCACCTTTAGGCTTTGTTTTAAATTTTTCGTGTATACTATCGGCCAAGGCTGACATTTCTTTTTGTGTTGTAGAACCAATTTTAATTGGAAATGCAGTAAGAGCTTTACCATCCCACGACCCATCATGTACTGTCATTGGTGGTTTCTTTGGTCCCCATTTAGGAGCCATACTGCTAGTAATTTTTGCTGGCATAGTACTGAACCAACTATCATATTCTGGAAATGGTCTTAGACAAACAGAATCCATATCTAGTACAATACCTAATACTTCACTTGCTCTCTTGACTCTTACGGTATCTGCTATAAATGCAATTGAATGGCCCCATGACAAACCATCAAAACAAATATCATGCGACATAATTTCGCCAGCATCTTTTATTGTAATACCACTATAATTAAATTCTGATACTTTTTGATGTGTCCATATTTCTACATCATTACCTAATCTTTCGTGCGATTTAAATACTAAATCATGATGCGGAGAAAATTGTAATTCACTATTTCTCCATTCATCAACGGTAGTATAACCTGATTTTTCTGGTATATTAGACCAGTACATTATAATCTTGGCCATATTAACCAATCACTTCATCTATTTCCATTTCATCAATTTGGTCTTCATGCACAAATCTTTCAAGGCTATGAGCTTTCTTATCAAGAACAGGATACCAAATACTTTTGGTTCTATGGGTCATATTTCTTTGCCCGATTAGTTCTGCAAACTCTCTATAATCCTCTTCATTTCTAAAACGGATCTTAATCATCTTATGAGCTTCAGCCTGTGGCTGGTTAAAATCGGGCATATCGTCCCAATCATAAGGTGTTGTTTCTTCTTCGCTACCATCTAACACAAATAGGCTTTGTGGTTCATAGTTAATAGCTTTATTTAAATCTTTATTCGACATTTAATTCCTCCTGTTCATCTAATGCTGCTGTTGATTTTAATTTTACCAATTTCATTCCATAATTATTAGTACCTTTAGGTATATTTAGGTCCGGTTTTTTGGTAGGTTTCTTGTTTTGGAATACAGTATAATCTATGTGATGGTGCCAACGGCCCCATTTTTGTGTAATCCTAACTTCGTCTGGATGTTGGGCATGTAGAGATTCTGCAAACTCTCGTCTGTCGTCATAGTTCTCACCAGCTCTGTCATGTTTAGTTCCAGCTTGGTCTATACCATATATCTCTTTAGTGTTACCACCTTTCATTGTCAATGTTGCGACTTTACCACATAACATTGCATTAAACAAGTATGTGTGATATCCACCTTTCATGACTCTCAATGACAGATCTGTATCCTCATTGAACTTACCACGCCAGTAAAGTTCTCCACTTTCATATACATCATTGGATAATAGAATACAAGAATATACTCTGGTATTGTGATAGTAAGGTGGTCGTTTAGTAAATGCAGGACAGAAGAAAGCATAGTTCATACCAGACATTTTAACATCTGTATACCTATCAGTAAAGTCTTCACATACTCTAAAACATGCGGGTGTGGTCATTTTGGTCTTTCTATTGTTATGTAACCTATAGAAGTTATGAATGTTATCATCCATAATCCAATGTCGCTTGTGTCCTTCGTTAATAGAATGTTCCCATACCCAGTTTCTTACTGGAATGGATCCACCCATAAGACCAGTCACATCGCAAGGTCTTGCCCATCTTGGATTTTCTCTAAAACCTTCGGGTAGTACTAATAGTCTGTTAGGGTTAATTACTGCAGCATAATCATCATACTCTGATTGTTCAATAACTACCCTATACATTGCACCCATATCGTCCAAAGATTTAACTGTCAGTCTTGAATCTGCACGACCTTTAGATATAATGTAAATAGGATATCTTGATTGCATATTAAGCCCCTGTAATAATACCTTGTTTAGGCGGTACTACAATGCCTGATTGCATAGATTTGATTTGGTCGACCAATTCATCTTTAGGTTCAACCATAAACAAAACAAATTGATTTGATATTGTGATACCTGCAGCTGCTTTGGTGTACGCCATAAATGGCATAAAACCTATCTTACCTTCTCCAGCTGGAATAAGGCTGAAACCGTCAGTAATTATAATACTGTCGTCCACTGTTTCTACGTTGCCGATGATTTCTTCACCGGATGATAATCTTACTAATTGCATATTTTTCTCCTGTTAATGTGTCTATTATAACATATTTAGTCTTAAAAGTAAAGGGTTTAGCCAAAAAAACTTTCTAAAGATGATTGTTCTTCTGACGACCAACCGATTGATTTTAGTATTGGCTCGATTGGGGCCAAGAATGTTTTCTGAAATTGTAATTCATAGTCTATGTATTTAGCGAGTTTAAATTCTTCAGGTAAATACTGCGAAAATCCGATAACATTTTCTTTCAAGCTGTTGGGTACTTTAAGATAGATAAACTTGATCTTCTCGCCATTTTTAATATGTTCATACTTCTTATTTAGACTATAATGGTCCAACAGGTTATTGTGTAACAAAGCTGCACGAACATGAATAGGAGTACCTTTTCTATAGATTGTACCTGCATCTCGGTAGTCGGTTACATTAGAGACTCCGCGGGGAAATGCAATTTTATCTGCATCTAGTGAGTTAAAATACCGTTTAAATTGTTTAATGGCCATCTGGGTCTTTACTTCATCACCGGACATAATCACTTTAAAGATTTCTTTAAGAGCATCTCGACATGGTTCTGGAGTTGATGATTTGATAGCCTCAATACCCATGATTTTAAGTTTGGGTTCTGCATAACGAACCCCTTCATTGTCGAACACATTTAAAATATATCTTTTCTTTGCTGTCCAGATGCCGCGATCAGCAATAACTTCTCTTTTCATTACCATTCTGTCTTCGATTCCGCCCATCATCTTATATAAATCTACATAGGCATCTGCAAGTACTGGTTCTAGTCTATCTTCTGCAACCTTGTCTAGGAAATCAATCTTATTGACTGGGTTAACAAGTTTAACCAAATCATCTAGGCTAACATACAAACTGTCGGTGTCAATGGCAATGACATAGTCCTTACCTTTGGTAGACAACACCTTGTTGAGATACTTATTAATGGCGACCTCTGCCCACCGAATTGTAAGTTGTCCAGACAGAGTAATGGCCTCTGCGATACGTTGGTCAAAGAACCTGAAGTACTTGTTGCCCATAGCACCATAAAGAGAATTAAGAAGAATCTTAATAGCCATTTGCCGATTTTCGGCAATGTTAATTCGCCTTTCAATATCATAAAGTTTTTGTTTATCATGTTTATCTACCTTTTGCAACTCTCGTTGTGCCGAGAGCATTTCTTTCTTAATGCCAACACGTTCGCTGTACATACCATCTACAAGAGTAGGCATAAAGCCTTTCTTATCTGTTCTAAACATCTGCCCGTTGCCGCCAATTGCCTTACCAGGATTCTTAAAGGTATAACCTTGGAGCAGTTTCTCTATGTCTAGGTTCATTACTTCACCATTAGCGATTGTTTCTGTCGACATATTATATTGCATAATCAGAGAAGGATACAGAGAGTTAAGGTCAAACGAAACTACGTTCTCGTGTAGACCAACCACTGGATCTTTTACATAACCACCAGGATAATTAGTCTTTACCTTGTTCTCATAGAACGGCATACAGACTTTGTTCTCGTATAGGTATCTATGAATAATTGATTCCCATATCGAAGTTACTCCGAATGTGTCGTTGTAATTCACGCCACCTTGATAAGCCATTGTAAGACATAGAGTAATAAGACCCATCTTGTCTTCTAGCCGATCAACCAACTCTACGTCTTTGATATTATAATCAATAAACTTTTGATGGTCAAACTTGTATAATGTATGGAGTGAACCGTGTTCTGCATAAGATAGTTTCTTTTCTCCAAGAACTACATTAGCAATGTGATCGAGTCTGTAAGATTCTTGGGTACCATAAGAGTAGCCAAACTTTTGGAATAATTCTAGGTAATCAATTGTGGATATACCTTTTAAGTCATATGTGCACTGTTCACGACCCATCATCTTAACGTCATATCGGTCAACAAGACCCCACGGCGAAAATCTTTTAGCCATGTCATCGCCAAGAATTTTAATTGTTCTGTTTACTAGGTAGGGGACATCAAAGAATCTGATGTTCCAGCCTGTAATAACATCGGGGCAGTTAGATGGTAGACACCAGTGTAATATAAAGTCTGATAGTAATTCAGCCTCAGAACCACATTTTTTGTAGACCACACGGTTATCTTTCATTAAAGAATTTTCCACGTCATAGTCATTAAGACCCCAAACATAATATGTATTGTCAATATTATTTTTCATGGCAATTGATATTACTGGGTAATCTGCTTTATCTGGTTCTGGGAAACCGTCATCAGAGGCAACTTCGATATCAAATGATGTTACATTGATCTTGTTTCTATCCCACTCGATGATGCCTGGAAATTCGTCATTAATATAAGCAGGTATGTATCGGTCATTGCCGAATATTAACCTACCGGCTGTTTGTTTATTAGAAGCGATCCACTCTTTGGCGTCACGCATAGATTCCATTTGAATAGGAGCAACTGGTACTCCGTCTAAGGATTTCCAAGGGGTTGGTTTGGGGGTATTGACAAACAGAGTTGGTTTGTATTTGATCTTTTCTTGTTTCTTTTGGCCATTTTCATAGCCACGATAGAGTAACATATTACCATATCGAGTTACATTTGTGTAGAATTTCATAACGAATTTGTCACCTTGTTAATAGTATATATTATAACACATCCTAGGGTAAAAGTAAAGGGATTTCTAGCATTTATATGTACGAAAAAGTGTAGTTTGTATACACTTATATGTACATAAAAGGTTGGGGGTAATTTCTTACCCCCGCATGATTATGTCAATTTGGTCTTAAAAATTATTTAATTGCATCCACATTATTAAAGGTGCTAATCCTAAGATTAGTCCAGTAACAGTTAATGCAAAAAAAGTAGTTCTTAAGGCCTCGGCAACGTCTTCATATTTGTTCACTAAGTGAATCATATGTTTCATGTTGTTCTCCAGTAGTAATTAAACAATTATCTACCGAGTTTCGCTGCTCACCGGAATTAATCTTGGATAAATTCCTTCTTCTTTGATGCCCCAGCAGACCCTATTTCGATCTTCCTAGGACGCCTCTCTTCTGGAATTTCTACTCTGGCATTCACCACGAGTATACCATTCACTAGATTGGCACCGTCAATAACAACAAATTCAGAGAGTCGGAAGGACTTCTCAAATTTGCGGGACGAGATACCTTTATGTGCAAACTCTCGTTTTTCATCATGTTTATTGCCCTTTACTATCAGAATACCATCTTTAACTTCTACGGAAATATCTTCTTCCGAAAAGCCCGCAATTGCAAGTTCAATGACAAAATTTTCATCATCAATCTTCACTACATTGTGGGGTGGATAGTTATCTTGGGACTTTCCAGCTGAGTGGATCCTCTCAAGTTCATTTAGTATGGGATCAAACCCAATGAATAACGAACGCGGCACGTTCATAGTATTTCTTACCATAGCTTCCTCCTATTGTTTTTAGCAAGGTTAAAATGTGACCCCGATAATTCGGCAGTCACATTTATTTATACAACTTTCGTTGTTAGTTTAAGCATTTATTACAAACTTTATTTAATCTGCCTGATTTCATAAATTTATGAAATTTTTTCCATGCTTTATTTAGTCTTTTCTCCATTACTGTTTCCTATATTGTATTTTGGACACAGTTCCCATTGCGATTTCTCTTTGAATGGAATGACCTTTATTTGACGCAATGGGGCTAAACTCTTCACTAATGCGGGGTTTAAGATTGTTACCAATCCCCAATCCGCTAAGAGAGTAGCAATTGTGTTCCTACGTTCTAGGTCATTCTCAATTAAGTTAGAAGGTTTACCATCTAACAAAAACAGTTCTTTAAAATGAACGATAAAATACCTACCTTGTTTATGGAGTATGTGACAAGATTGGTACAGTTTTTGATCTTTACGAGATGCTACTCCAATACGTGTTAAAGTCTCACGTATCTTTAGAAAGTCATCCGGTTCGTTTAGGGTGATTTCCAGCATATCAGCTGGTACCCAATTTTTGATTTCAATATTTTCGTTTTCCACCTTTATAAATCCTTTGTTTCAATGTTTCAATATGTTCATCATTAAATAATCGTATAACAGATTTAGCCTTTTCATTACTATATCCATAATATTCTTTAATGAGCTCTAGGTTTTCAACCTCCTGCGGTTTTAGCCACTTGGAGAACCTTTTCTTCTTCTTAATTATATTTATAAGAAAATGATATTGAAGCTTATTATCTATAGTGTGGTTAATATTCATCTCGTTGGCATATAGAACAGTATCATTAAAGTATGATAATGCCCTGTTAACCATAAAAGGCGCGTAAGCCTTTTCAGAAATATCGTCATGCATAATATCTTTCTTAGTGATATTAATACTATTTACATAATCAAATGGGTTCATTTAAACTTGACTCCAGCCATAATTTCAGTGCAGCATGCCACGATATTTAGCTCATGATCAGCCACAAATGCATTTTTATACTGGTAATCTGCAAGGATAAGGACTAGCTGAGGGATAGATTGTGGGTCTACAAACTCTGCCATATTGTCATATATCTTACGGAATACAGCCGCTGGTTCGGTGTCAATGTTATCTGCTACCCATTGGCGCATTTTCTTAAAGTCTTTGCGCTGTAGGGATTTCATTAGTTCGTTTACCGATACATCAGATAAGGTAACCAATATACCTGTATCAATAGTACCAGAAACTGAATATCTTTGTAATTCATTTAACACTCTGCGCCAATCTGGCATGTGTTTCATAATAAGTTCTGCAATTACAGGAACATCATATGTTACACCTTCTGTATCTAAAATGTATTGAATCCTCTTTAGCATTTCGCCACATAGGACTCCAGAATCTTTCTTTGACATATTGAATTCGATTACAGAACATCTACTGTGTAGTGGTTCGATAATACGATTCTTAAAGTTACACGTCAATATAAACCTACAGTTCGCACTAAATTCTTCTATGAATCCACGTAATGCAGGTTGCGTTGATTGGGGATTAAGATAATCTGCCTCATCAAGTATTACTACTTTATAGCCACCTTGTAAGGAGACCGACGAGGCAAACTTCTTAATCTTATTTCGGAGTGTATCAATACCAGATTCTTCCGATCCGTTTATTAACAGAAAGTCAAGATCTAGCTCATTACACAGAGCCTTAGCGATTGTAGTTTTACCAGTTCCGGCCGTGCCGGTAAGAAGCATATTGTGTAGGTCACCTCCTCTAACAATATCTCCAAAAGTTTTCTTAATTGAGTTTGGTAAAATTGTATCATTAATTGTCTGTGGGCGATACTTCTCTACCCATAAGAAATCATCCATCAAAGAACCTCCCAACCTTCAACAGTGTCTAGTCTAAAAGCACGCCATGCATCTTTGTCTAATGACCAAACAGGAAAAGCTTCCATGTTTTGAGGTTCATAATTGACTTTATTTGCAACGTTGTTTGCTTCCAGGACTGCTGGATTGAGAGTACAGGGCATAACTCTAAGTTCCCCTGTGTCTATTTTTCTAAAAGTTACTGTGACAGTTCCTTTTTTTAGCGCTTCAAGTAGCGCTTTACTTTCATTGGTATTCATAATATACTCCATAATAAAAAAAATGAGGGGCCCGAAGGCCCCGTGTGATTAAGATTCGACTGAATCTTCTTCCACTTCTTCGACCGGCATTTCACCTGTTGGTGCTTCACCGTCTTTAGGAGCAGCTGCATTCAAGAATGCTACTACTCGGTTTCTCAATGAACCAACTGCTTCCAGTTCTGGTCCTTCAAAGCCACCACGCTTGGAACAGACATCAATAATCTGTACCATCGTTGCGATGTCTTGTAGAGACAGTTGAGGTGCCTCGTCCTGTGCAGTTTCTACTGCGTTTACTTCTTCAGTCATTGTATTTCTCCTTTGATCAAAGTTAGACTAATTTAAGATAGTCCCGGCCAATCCGGCAACTACCATATTATCCCCATCATATTTAATGGGAGATTCGTTTGTGTACTTATATTTATACACCATAGCTACTAGTTCTCTCTAAAGCTATAAAATATTCTACTGGATAATTAGTATTTTGCCAGTTTGAGATCAGTTTAGAACTGATTGACACATAATAATCACCTGGTAGTAGTTTTAAGTTCGGGATATTAACCACGAAATTAAATGTTTCTTTGCAGTTATTGTCTTTATCTACCACAATATCAAATGTATTGGCAGTAGAGTCTTTAACATCCAAGACACTTGCTGTAACAACTCCATTATTACCACTTAGAGATAACTCCATGTGGCCAAGAACAGATGCCGCTTTCTTAATCTGATCCAATACTTTCTCAGTTAGATTAATACCAACTTCCGCATCAGGCATTGTAATATCCTTAGTCGGTTGAGTTAGAATATCTGTTTCTGCAAAATAGTATTTGATTTTTTGGTCACCATTCGACATGGTAAGTGACTTATCATCAAAAGACAATGTGGCATTTTCAATAAGACCATGGACTGATAGGAATTCGTTTAAGTCATAGACTCCAAACTCCAATGGAAAGTCCTCGGTGATTTCAGCGATTGCCATGATATTCTTGGCCTCCGAAATTGTTTTCACCTTCTGGCCGGGTTTAAGTACTAGGTTAGGATTAACCATAGCAAAGTTTTGTAATACCTTGAGGGTATCATCTGAAATAATCATATTTTCTCCTGTTTTATTCATAGTTTATATTATAACACATTTACTGGTAAAAGTAAAGGGTTATTTTTCATCATACATGCGATCGTGTTCATACAAAGCAAGCAATCCATAATGTAAGACTTTTTGAAGGTCCTTTCGGAATTCCTCAGGGGTCTTACCTTTCTTTCCATATCGTGCAACATATTTGTCTACATTACCTAAAAAGAATCCCATCCCATGCCCTCTGTCTACTATGACTTCGGAAGACTGTAGTCCACCCTGTCCATAGTGAGCGCCGTAGGTTGAATCAATATACGCTTGGAGCTCTTCAATAAGAGCCCCTTCGTTAAATTTATAATCCGGTTTAGAAATCGGTTTCATTAGTTTCCTCTATTGTTGGCTCATCAAATGTAACCCCTTGATCCACTTTCGTGTATAGGTCAAGGAAAGCCAGTTTAGTGTCATCGTCAAATCTCGCAATACATAGGTCTATTGACTTCATCTTATCTTTAAAGATGGAGAAGGTTTGGACGATGTGGCACAACCTTCTGGTTGAAATGACTTCGTCAACACCATCATCATAGAAAGTCTTTCTGATAATATCAGCCCAGGCGACCAGATTCTCTGCGAATCCATCGTCAACCAAGTCAAACTTTTTCATGTGATTAATCACGATCTTTTTCTCAACCGAAATACTAGGGAACTGTTGGTCAACAGCCACTGTGAATCTCTCTAAGAAAGCATCGTCAATGATAGACGCCGCTGTGAATCTTCCGTCTTCGGATCCTTTACCTTTTGTATTCGCTGTCGCTATAACATTGAAGCCAGACGCAGGAGTAATTGTTTCACCCGTTTTCTTAACGAGGACAGGTTTACCTTCAAGTATACCTTGAAGACACATAATTTTATTTGTAGCTCTATCAATTTCATCGAGAAGTAAAATTGCACCATTCTCCATTGCCTTAAGTACCGGTCCTTTTGAAAAGACAGTCTCGCCGTTAATAAGTCTAAATCCACCAAGTAAATCATCCTCGTCAGTTTCTGGGTTAATCTGCACTCTGATAAACTCTCTTCCGAGTTTAGCTGCAGCTTGTTCAACCATAAAGGTCTTTCCGTTACCAGAGAGTCCAGATATATATACTGGATAAAACATCTCTGATTTCACAATCTTAACAACGTCTGTATACGCGCCCCATGGGACAAAAGTAGGATCAATTCTTGCATATGATTTTTCGTCATTCACAATTGACTGCATCTGCGCTGCTGCGACTGGGGTTGGGTCCATAGTATTAACTACCTGATTACTCATTTCTGGTTTCACTACTTCTATAGCAGTGGTTAAGTCATAAGTGCCGATCTTTACTCTGGCATCTTTTTGGATTAGGGGAACAAAATCGGGACTTCTGTATCCCATAGATTTTGCAGTATCCACGATCACATTCTTTCTGAATTGTGTCTGGTCTGGGTACATTGTGATCAATTTCTTGACAATGTTTTGGGTTGATATTCTCACTTCATTCATAATTAAAACTCCTTATCATTTAATATAGGTATATTATACTACGGTTCTGGCCGTTTGTCAACACTTTTGTCAAATTAATTTGCATTATGCTACTGCCTTTCCGAACTTAGTCATCAATACTTTGTTCTGTTTCTTACTCTTGGCAAACTTCTTAAATGCCGTTCTGATATTTGCATTAGACGCATCATCTTTAACCGAAAAGTCATCTTCTTGCGTCTCCAGATTTTTACCACCTTTTACTAAGTAGTACTCATTGTAACCAAGAACATTGTCAACTGTAACACATTTATTTTGTCTATATTCTTTGTTCGCATCTTTTTTGTATTCTTCTGAATGCTTATTTAATGAGTTAGCCAGAATCCAAAGTCTTTGTCTCCAGTGATGATTGTCATCAGCCATAAAGAATCCAATATTATTTGTATTGTACTTCTTGGATAGATTATCAAGAAGTGACTTAGTTACGACCCTAGAACCAGTTTTGGTCTTAATCATAGTACCATCTACTTGAATAACCGCATTGTGTCTATCAGGCCAAATCTCTGCATCACTCCTAGTGTAAGTAGAAATATTATTAGCATCACCATCGGTAAAGGTGATAAAATTCATTTTCTCAATACCGTGTCTAGCTTTGAACTTCTTAACAAGGTGATGTGAAACCATGAGAGCCTGATTAAGAGGTGTTGAACCCCACTCCTCATAGCTACATAATTCACCCCATGAAGACCTCATGGTTGCTCTCTTGTGCATGTGTTCCATAGAATCAATAAAATCTTTCTTATTAAGAGACGATGAACATATATTAGGCATTGACAAATTATCTAAGTCAACTACACCTGGGTTCTGTTTTTGCCACTCATAATTTACGTCCCTGTTTGTTGAAGTAAACCCATAAACATCAAACGGGATGTTCGTAGCTTTACAAAACATAACCAAGTGCATGACCTGATCCATTACCTGGTTCATTGAACCTGACATTGATCCAGACATATCAATTAGAAGCATCATTCCATGATTCTTAGCATTGGCTAGATTAGTAGCTGTTAAAAAGATATCCTCATTGGTCTTATAAGACCAAAGTTTATTAACATTAATAGTACCGGTTTTGGCTGTTGTAGCTCTAGTGTACTGATATGCTGCCTTTCTCATTTCAAACTCTTTAACAGCAACTTGGACATTTTTCTTAACTGACTTTAAGTATGTCTTGAAATCTGGCTTTTCGTCTTCATAATAGTATGAACCATAACTACTATCTGATGCGTATTCTTTTGCATGTAATTCTCTAGCTTCTTTAAGTTTAGCATAATTAATAACTACTTTATCTATTGCATCTTTATTGACATCGCCGATAAATACTGGTTGGACTTTATCATCACCCATTGTAAGGGTCTTTTCTTTTTCTCTAAAAATAGTGTCCGTGATAGATATATCCAGTTCGTCTTGAGTGTGTTCAGGTTCAACTGCATTTACTGTGACTTCTTCGGTCTTTTCTTCTGATTCAGTATCTTCTGATTCTCCGCCGTCGCCTGAAGCTTCTTCTGTGTCTTCTGACGAATCTTCTGCGTCATCATGGCCTGGGGTATCGTTTTCTTCGGAATTTTGCTCCTCATTATTTTGATCCTCTAAGGTTTTTGGTTCAGGTTTCTGCATCAATTCGTCTTGGTTCTCTTTAGTCCAAGCTAGAATGTCTCTAACTAGGTCCAGAACCTCATCAAATGTGGATGTGTTAAGTGATCTGACTAGGAATGTTCTTTCTTCATCAGAGAAAGGTACTTCTAGTTTAGTACCAAGTTTTGTTTTAAGATTAATCTTGTCTATAAGTTTAACTTGATCCCAATCAATATTGGTTAAGTCTCCAAAGAATTCTCTATCAAGTAATTGGTTATAACCTCTGTTAAATGAACCAACCAATCCAGGGTATCTTGCCTGAATTTTTCTTTCGATTCTTGCGTCTTCGACTACGTTGATATAAGACCTAGGGCAACCTTTTAATTTATCAGGGCTGTCGTGCCAACCTTCAAATGGAGTTTCTAGAGCATGACCAACTTCGTGGCCAACAAACAAGTCATATACATCTTTATGCATATCTTCCCACAGGGGTAGTCCAAGAACACGATTCTTGATGTCAAACCAGGCAGTCTTAAAATTACCATGTTGAATAGTAACATTCTCTTTAGCCAGTAGTTTGGGTAGTAGTGAGGTTTGTTTCATATTAACTCCTTATCTTTAATATAGGTATATTATACTACGGCGTGGCAGATTTGTCAACCATTAATGTCGCTCTGGCGTGAATAAATATGGCTGATCTATCGTATTTTACTGAAATTCTTATGCTTGAAGAACTCTATCTTGGATCGGAACTTGTTCTCTAACATATCTCCCTTATGGGATATGATAAAGACATTAGAATCATCATCTAGCGTACTTAGTATTTTGGTCAGATTCTCTACACCATCCACATCCAGACTGGAGTCAAAAGTTTCATCCAGAATCAATAGATTGGTACTGGCAGAATTCTTCATCTTAGCTATCTGTCTCCAAGTAAATAGGAGAGATAAGTCAATTGACTTCTTTGTTGCATTCCATCTGGATGAAAACTTTAATGAATCACGATGTCTTGACCTGATTGTTTCGTTAAAGTTTTCATCCAGATGGAATGCAACAAAGAAGTCCAGAACTTGTAGATAATTATTAATTAACCTATTCATAACTGGTAGATATTGTTTAATAACTTTAGTCTTGATTCCAGTATCTTTTAACATTTCGCCGATTACTTCATTATATGTTCTTTCTTCTACATACTGCAATTTCTTCTCTGTCGATACATCTTTGGAATTTCTAAGACCGACTAATTCTTTCTTAGCACCTCTAAGATCGCCAGTCTGTCCTGATAGACCATTTATTTCTTTTTGGACTTTATCTACTTCACGTTGTATAACTGAAATCTTATCATTGTTTGAGTTAATACGTTGCTGTCTTTGTCTGAGCTCATTTAACTTATTCTTAATTTCATTGCCTTCACGTTCTGCAATAGAGACTTCTTTTTGAATAGTTTGTATATTACCTTGTACATCTGCAGCATTCTTCTTTAAAGCACTAAGTTTTTCATTCTTAATACTTTCGTCTATTTCTTGCTCACAAGTAGGACATATATCATTGTCCTCAAAGAATCTAGCATCTTTTACTAATGTTTTTATCTTATTGTTATTTTCATTCTGAGCTGATTTAATATCGGACATTCTATCCATAAAGATGGTTTGTGACTTTTCTTCTGCAGATATTAATGCAGTAAGATTTTTACCTACTACCTTAGAATCTTCAAAGAGTGTACTTATTTCAGACTTGTGGTCTTCTATGGATTGATGTTTCTGTTCTATCATATCTTTATTAATAGATGCCAGATTTTTGATATACTTTTCTTGTGAATCCATCTTGGACTTATATAGTTCTATCTGATGATTTATGTC
>Ga0209634_1000323_pt1 | contig 36708 bp, 43 predicted proteins | sample LinPmetageLP40_FD_184043 | JGI IMG/M metagenome (GOLD analysis project Ga0209634, IMG submission 184043) | Marine viral communities from the Pacific Ocean - LP-40 (SPAdes) (version 2) | ecosystem: Environmental > Aquatic > Marine > Oceanic | place: Pacific Ocean | collected 2010-08-26 | reverse complement strand
AACATCAAGCCGCCTGATGTTTTCCGAACGGTTCAATCCGTGGATGCGTCTGGTCCGACAGGCCGCGGACAACATTTCCGGGACGCGCGAACCGCTCGACCCGAACGATCCGATGATCCTGCGGGAGCGGGCGGCCATCAAGGCAATCGGCAAGGCCATCGAACGGGCGCGCATCGACCGCGACGCCAAGTACGAACGCGCTTTCAAAACGCTCTATGGCGGCGAAACGTCTGACATCGAAAATGATCCCCACATGCCCGTCTGATCCGGGAGGAGACTGCAAATGCAATGGATTGCCGACAATTGGCTGCTGCTGGCCGTGGGCGGCGGAATGATCGCCATGCATCTTTTTGGCCACGGCCATGGGCACAAGGGCGGGAAAAAATCCACACATCCTGGCCCGACCGAAAAGTCAGAAGCATCTGGCATGGAAAAAACTGATCAATCGGATGAAGGAAGGCATCAATGACTGAACAAGTCATCCTGACCCTCAATGCGGGATCTTCGTCGCTCAAATTCGCGCTGTTCACTGCGGCCAGCCAGCCAAAGCGGCTCTGGTCGGGGGCGATCGACCGGATCGGGATGCCCAATACCCATTACCAGCTCAGCGATGCGCGTCATACCGTCGTCGTCGATGAACCGGGCCATCTGGGTGACCACGATATGGCGCTCACACGGTTGCTCGGCGCCATCGAAAGTCTGCCGGGGGGGCTGGACCTGGTGGCCGTCGGCCACCGGGTCGTGCATGGCGGGCCGGACTGCGACTGCCCAAAGCGCGTCACGCCGGCCCTTCTGGCGCGGTTGCGTCGGCTGACTCCGCTTGCCCCGCTGCATATGCCACCCAATCTGGCGGGAATCGACGCGGTTCGTAAAACCCGTCCCGACCTGCTGCAGGTGACCTGTTTCGATACATCCTTTCACCACGATCTGCCCCATCTGGCCCGGATGACGCCCCTGCCCCGCGCCTATGCCGATGACGGCATCCGGCGTTACGGCTTTCATGGTCTGTCCTATGAATACATCACAGAGACCCTTCGTCAGGACGGCGTGGATACCGATGCAGAACGCATTATCATCGCCCATCTGGGCAATGGCGCGTCGATGGCCGCGCTCCGGGGTGGTGAACCTGTCGAGACCAGCATGGGGTTCTCTACTATCGCCGGTCTGCCAATGGGCACGCGCACCGGTGACCTTGATCCCGGTATAATACTCTTCCTGATGCAGGAAAAAGGCATGTCAGTCGATGACATCGCCGATCTGCTTTATCATCAGAGCGGGCTTCTCGGGGTTTCGGGTCTGAGCCGCAATATGCAGGATCTTCTGGGCAGCCATGAAGCCCCGGCAGCGGAAGCCGTCGACTATTTCTGTTATCAGGCCAAGCTCCATCTGGCGCGACTGACCGGTGCGCTTGGCGGGCTCAACCGTCTCGTGTTCACCGGCGGTATCGGCGAGAACTCGGCCGAGATACGCGGACGTATTTGCGCCGGTCTTGGCTATCTCGGGATCGAGGTGGAAAGCGGCGCGAACAAGGCGGGCCAGACGCTGATCTCGAAATCGGGGACGCGCGTGATCGTCGAGACGCGCGCGACGGACGAAGAAAAGATGATCGCACGGCATGTCGCGGCACAACTTGCCATTCATCCGATGTCACATCGAACCGGCACGGAGGGTTGATCCATGACCGTGCACCCTGAAAAGCTGCAGCATCTGATCGACAGGGCCATGGGTCAGGAACCCGTGCGTGTCGCGGTCGTCGATGCGGCACAATCCGTGGTTCTGGAAACTCTGCGGGACGCCACGCGTGCCGGTATCGCAGAACCGCGGCTGATCGGCGACCCAGAGGCGACGCTGCGCCTGTGTCGCGCCCTGGACTGGACCCCTGATCCCGACTGGTTCATCGCCGCCCGGTCAGATGCCGAAGCCGCAGCGATCGGAGTGAAGCTGGTACGCAGCGGCGATGCCGGTCTTCTGATGAAGGGCAACATTCATACCGATATCCTGATGCGGACCGTTCTGGACGGCGCGACCGGACTACGTTTGCCTGATCGTCGATGCAGTCACGTCTTCGTAGTCGATATTCCAGGGCATGACCGACTGATCGGGATTACCGATGCGGCCATCAATATTACCCCCGATCTCGCCGCCAAGGGCGAGATTTGCCAGAATGCCGTCGATCTGTTTCACATGCTCGGTGTGGCCGAACCGCGCGTCGCGGTCCTTTCGGCGGTCGAGACGGTGACAGCCAGCATCGCCTCGACCCTCGATGCGGCCTGCCTGACGCTGATGGGGCGGCGCGGTCAGATTACCGGCGCCCATATCGACGGGCCGCTGGCCTTCGACAACGCAATTTCGCAACGCGCCGCCGCCGAAAAGGGCATACTGTCGGACGTGGCAGGCCAGGCCGACATCCTGCTGGTGCCAGATCTGGTGTCGGGCAACATTCTTGCGAAGGCGCTGGAATATCTCGGCGGCGCAGTCGCAGCCGGTGTCGCCTTGGGCCTTTCGGCCCCAGTGGTGCTGACGTCGCGCGCCGATCCCGCCCCTGCGCGGATGGCGTCGCTGGCGATTGCGGCGCTGATGTTGCGTCACAGCAAGGTGCAGAAGATGCCGCGCCCGTCGGCAGAGACAAGCGTCGCCGCCGCCCCCCAACACAATCCTGCCTGTTGCGCGCCCGGCCTGACAGCAAACCAAGCAAAGTTGGCATGATGACGGTTTCAATCCCTTCACCTGACCCCGGCAAGTTGCTCGACATGACGGGCAGGAAAGGCCTTGTCGTCGGCATCGCCAACGAAAGCAGCCTGGCCTGGGCGTCTGCGCGCAATTGTCATGCAGCGGGCGCGGAGCTTGCGGTAACCTATCTCAACGACAAGGCGCGGCGGTTTGTGGAGCCCCTCGCGAAGTCCATAAATGCGCCGATCCTGTTGCCCTGCGACGTGACTCAGGACGGCCAGCTGGAGGCAGTATTCGACACCATTACCAAGACCTGGGGGCGGCTCGATTTTCTTGTTCATGCCATCGCCTGGGCTCCCATGGGCGACCTGCACGGACGGCTCACGGATTGTTCGGCAAATGGCTTTGCGCAGGCGATGCAGGTGTCGTGCCATTCCTTCATTCGTATGGCCCGGCTCGCGGAACCGCTGATGACGCGGGGCGGCAGCCTGACGACGCTCAGCTTTCTCGGGGCCGAAAAGGTCGTGGATCACTATAACCTGATGGGTCCGGTAAAGGCCGCGCTGGAAACCTCCGTACGCTATCTGGCGCATGAATTAGGACCGAGGGGTATCCGCGTCAACGCGATCTCCGCCGGGGCGGTAAAGACCCGCGCGGCCTCGGGAATTGAACATTTCGACGAGCTGATCCGCGAGACGGAAACCAAATCACCGCTGCGCCGCACCGTGACCGCCGACGAGGTGGGGCGCGCCGCCCTTCTTCTTGCCAGCGACCATACAACCGGCATCACCGGAGAAATCCTGCACGTCGATGCCGGATTCCACGTCGATGGCATGATCTTTCACTGAACACAGACCTGCGTCACGGGCGCGGGACAAGGACCGGAAGGACACAAGATGAACATCAACAAAGGCAGCTTGGCAAAAGCCAACGACGCCCAGAACAGTTACGATACAGTGCCGGAGGGGTATTCGGGCACGGTCTATACCTGTTCGATGCACCCCGAGGTGCGCAGCACCGAAGAAGGATCCTGCCCGAAATGCGGTATGTTCCTGACGCCCGAGGGCGAAGCCGCGGATCATGGGCATCACGGTCATGCTGACCACGATCATTCCAGCCACGATCATTCCGGCCATGAACACAGCCACGAACACTCCTGCCACGGCCACGATCATGCCCAGGGTGCCGCATCAGTTGCCGAAAAGGGTGGCGAATACGACACCGTGCCCGACGGGTACAATGGCACGATCTATACCTGCCCGATGCATGCTCAGGTGCGCCATCCCGGCCCTGGGTCCTGTCCGATCTGCGGCATGGGACTGGAGCCTGAAACAATCAGCCTGGAGGAAGACGGTCCGAACCCGGAACTGGTCGATTTTACCCGACGCATGTGGGTCGGCGTCGCACTGACGATACCGCTGCTGATTATCACTATGCCAATTTATCTGGGCTATCCGCAAATCCGTGAATTCTTTGGTGAACAGACTTCGCTCTGGATTGAGGTGTTGTTGTCCACGCCGGTCATTCTGTGGTCTGGATGGCCGTTTTTCACCCGTGGTTACAATTCGTTCCGCACGATGAACCTGAACATGTTCAGCCTCATCAGCATGGGCGTCGGCGCGGCCTTTATTTTTTCGATGGTCGCTGTCCTCATACCCGGCATATTTCCTGACGGATTCCGCGATCCGGAAACCGGCGCAGTGGGCGTCTATTTCGAGGCCGCTGCCGTCATCGTCACGCTGGTCCTGCTGGGCCAGGTGATGGAGCTGCGGGCCCGCGAAGGCACCGGCAAGGCGATCCGGGCGTTGCTCGACATGGCCGCCAAAACGGCGCGGGTGATCCGCCCCGACGGCACCGAAGAGGAAGTCGAGATGGACCAGGTGCAGCTGAGAGATCACCTGCGGGTGCGACCCGGCGAAAAGGTGCCGGTCGACGGCGTCGTGGTCGAAGGCCGCTCTTCGGTGGACGAGTCGATGATCTCGGGTGAGCCGATCCCGGTCGAAAAAACCGAGGGAGACAAGCTGACCGGTGCCACGATCAACGGCACCGGTAGTCTGGTGATGGAGGCGACCCGCATCGGGGCTGACACCATGCTGAGCCAGATCGTGCAGATGGTCGCCAACGCGCAGCGCAGCCGTGCCCCGATCCAGAAATACGCCGACAAGGTCGCGGGTCTGTTCGTGCCGGTGGTCATCGGTGTCGCCATCCTATCGTTCATCATTTGGGGTATCTGGGGGCCGGAACCTGCGCTGGCCTATGGCCTTGTCTCGGCGGTTGCCGTCCTGATCATCGCCTGCCCCTGTGCGCTTGGCCTGGCCACGCCGATGTCGATCATGACCGCGACGGGGACCGGGGCGCAGATGGGCGTCCTGATCAAGAACGCCGAAGCTCTGGAGCGGTTCGAGAAGATCGACACGCTGATCGTCGACAAGACTGGCACGCTGACCGAAGGTAAGCCGAAACTGGTCGCGGTGCTGCCCGACAAGGGCCATGACGAGGCCGAAGTGCTGCGTCTTGCCGCATCACTGGAACGCGGGTCGGAACACCCGCTGGCCGAGGCCATCGTGCGCGGCGCCGAAGAGCGCGGCGTCGAGTTGGTCAAGGCCGAAGATTTCGAGGCTATAACCGGCAAGGGCGTCAAGGGCATCGTTGACGGCAAGGCCGTTGCGTTGGGCAATGCCGCGCTGATCAGGGACATGGGGCTGGACAGCGGCGCGTTGGTGGGCACCGCAAATGCGCGGCGCGACGAAGGCGAAACGGTGATGTTCATCGTGCTGGACGGAGCTATTGCCGGGCTGGTCAGCGTTGCCGACCCGGTCAAGGAAACCACGCCAGCCGCGCTCAAGGCGCTGCACGAACTGGGCTTCCGGATCATCATGGCGACCGGCGACAATGAACGCACCGCGCAGGCCGTCGCCAGCCGCCTGGGCATCGACGAGATCCGGGCCGACGTGCTGCCTGAAGACAAGGCGCGCATCATCCGCGAGTTGCAGGATCAGGGCAGGAAGGTCGCCATGGCCGGAGACGGTGTGAACGACGCCCCGGCCCTTGCACAGGCCGATGTCGGCATCGCCATGGGGACCGGCGCGGATGTGGCGATCGAAAGCGCGGGGTTCACATTGGTAAAAGGCAACCTCGACGGAATCGTGCGGGCACGAAAGCTGAGTCTTGCGACTATGGGCAACATCCGTCAGAATCTGTTTTTCGCGCTGGTCTACAATGCGTCTGGTGTTCCGATTGCGGCCGGTATCCTGTTTCCGTTTTTCGGCATCCTGATCGGCCCGATCTTTGCCGCGTTCGCGATGAGCGCATCGTCGCTGTCGGTGGTTCTCAATGCGCTACGGCTGCGACGGGTGAAGTTTTGAACTGGAGTTTGTTTGATGATGAAACCTGAATCTATGCGCCCGATCCGCAGTGCTGTGGGCGGGGTGCTGGCGACCTTTCTTTTCGCCACGATGCCGATTGCCGGTGCGCAGGCGCATAGCTTTTCGCTGGGCGTTTCAGCGGATGGATCAGACCTGCCAACAGCTCTCGACTCCGCGATCAAGGGCATCTTGCTGGCCACTCGGGAGCGGGACAGCCACGCGAACGAAACTTCGGACGGACACCTCGGCGGGCTTGATGTTTTCCTTGTTCCCCTGCCGACCGAGGCCGCGGCAGACATTGATGGACTCCGGGATGTCGATCGACGACCCATCGACATCGCGGTCCTGCTCGGCCCCGGTTCCGGGGACGATCAAGATCTGTCGCAGCTAGACCCGCAAACTGTCGTCGTCCGGCCGGGCCGGATCATCAGTGAACCGACAGAGGCCGGCCGCGACTTTGGAGCCCGGTTTCTGACGGCTTATGGTCTGCGCCCGGATCGAGCGGCGATCGAAGGCTATAACGCAGCGCGACGGGTCGACCTGGCATTGCGCTCGACGAATGGCGTTGCCGACCGTCCGGCGTTGATCGACGCGCTGACAGCCACAGCAGACGGGGTCGAATGGTGAATTCGAAAACTCTGCATGGCAAAATTCAGAGCATCAAGATCACGCCGCCAAGGACGCTTGCACAATACTCTGGAAACCGCGCTTCGGGCTGATTGCCGACCCGCTTTCCCGACATCAACTGGGGAACCGCGGTGTCCCGGTTCGCCGATTTCCTGGTTGCAATCGTGTTCCTCAAGCGGTGGCTCTACCGATGATGCCGCAGGTCATCATGGGGCCAAGCGCATTGAAGGCTGCGACAGGCATAAGGCGGCGCGAACGGACTCGCTCGCAATAATCAGGTGCCGACAGATGGGCAAATATTCAGTGATCGCCTTCGGAATTTGGCGCGATCCAGCGTGACAGAAAAAACCGCTCGTAGACAAAAACCGTTGTGATCCCAACCACTGCATAAAGCACGATCATAGGATCCGATCCCAGCTTCATCGCCGTGAATGCGATCAGGACAATTGCGTCGAACGCTATCGCGGACAGCAGGATCGCTGAGTTTGCACCAATCTCTTGTCGCAAATATCGAAACACGCCCCAATGCACCAACATATCCATGATCAGATAGAAGAACACACCAAGCGAGGCGATCCGACTGAGGTCGAAAAACACCGCCAGCAGTGAAGCAAGGACGACAGTATAGACCAGCATGTGGGTGAGGATCGGGCCGGACATTCCAAAATGGCGGTGCGGTATCATCTTCATGTCCGTCAGCATTGTCAGCATTCGCGACACGGCAAAAACGCTGGCCAACACCCCGGAGACTGTGGCCACCGCCGCCAGAACGACGGTGAAATAGAATCCGAACTGTCCAAGTGCCGGCGCCGCCGCCTCGGCAAGCGAATAGTCCTTGGCAGCGATAATCTGGTCGATGGACAGGTTCGACCCGACGGCCAGCGCGACCAGCAGGTATATTACGACGCAGATCGCGATCGAGATCACGATGGTCAGCCCGACATTCCGGTGCGGATTGGTGATTTCCCCGCCACTGTTGGTAATCGTCGTGAACCCCTTGAACGCCAGGATCGACAGCGCCACCGAGGCGACAAAGCCGGTAATACTAAACCCGTCAGCGTTGTTGCTGGCCTCTGGAAAGCCGAACCCACCCGACCACAGAGCGACGATGCCGAACAATGCGATGCCTCCGATCTTGATTGCCGCCATGACGATGGAAAGAAGTCCGACGGACCGGTTGCCTGAAACGTTCACGAGAAATGCAAACAGGATCACCGCAACCGCCAGTATCGGCACCAACGGTCCACTCGTGATCTCGAACGGACGAAGGACATAGGTGGCAAACGTCCGTGCCACGAGGCTTTCGGATATCACCATCGACAGCGCCATCAAAAGTGACGCGGCAGCGGCAATCGCGCCCGGACCATAGGCCTTTTGCAGGATCATTGCGATTCCGCCCGAAGACGGCCAGGCATTCGACATCTTGACGTAAGTGTAGGCGCTGAAAGACGTAACAATGGCCCCAAACACGAATGACAAGGCGAAATAGGGACCAGCGAGCTGCGCGATCTGGCCGGTCAACGCAAAGATCCCCGCACCGATCATTACACCCGTGCCCATACCGACCGCGCCACTCAGGCTGATGGAGCCCTTTTGCATCGCATCGTCGCCGCTGGAATGTGTCATATGTCTGCCTCGGTTGATCTGTTCTGCGCCTGAGTATCGGATACTCATGCCGGAGAAAATCTGATTGTCCGGCCGAACTGCGCACACCAAACAAACGCCTTCGTAACGGGAAGCGGATTGCTACCCGGTACGCTCTGGTGAACTATGGATAAATCAGATCGCCTGAACCACGCCGCGCAACATATCGCGAACTTGTCCAGCCACATGCTGCAATTGGTCATTGTCGATTCCGGCCATCGACGCTTGCGGATCGACTGCCGAAATTTCGACCCCGGACGGAATCTCTCGCAGGATGACATTACATGGTAACATCGCGCCCACGCGTGGCTCCAAACCGATCGCTTGCCATGCCATGTCGGGATTACAGGCGCCGAGGATCAGGTATCCCGGCATGTCCTTGCCGATTTTCTTCTTCATCGTGGCCTTGACGTCGATTTCGGTCAGAACGCCGAAACCCGCATCGGCAAGCGCACTTCGGACACGACGCTCGATATCATCAAGGGAAGCATCATGGATGGTACGGTTGATCGTATAGCTCATAGATTTTTCCTCATTTTCGCAGGTACTTGACCAATACAGCTACACCAAGACAACGAGAAACAGGATCTACAGAATCCATAAACTGCCAAGACCCATGCCAAAACCTGGCATACAACGGCTCCTTTCTAACTTTGAGGAGGCAACCACAGGCCCTGATCTGGTCGCAGAAGCCAAATGTTTTATACCGGACTAATCATGCCCCTCCTCATCCGCGTCCTTGTCTTCTACATGAACCATCATCGCTTCAATTTCTTCAGGGATATCCGCTTCGGAAAATTTTGCCTGTTCTTCTGCGTCGTGAACAAATGCAATGATCGCGGCCAGTTCTTCGCCGGTCAGGTCGATCACGTCGCCAAGTTCATCCCGCTGCAATTCGACCATCGCCTCTGCACCGCGCCACATGCGTGCTGAAAATTCGAAGGGGTTCATCGGGGAGTCCATGAATTCTGCGTCCAGCATCGGCGCATCGACCCCACCGACCCCGTTGATTGAATGGCAGACAACGCAACCCTTCGACGCGAACAGTTCGCGGCCTTCCTGTGCGTTCATCTCAGGCAATATCAATCCCGATGCCATCATTTCCATATTGGCACCATGGCTATCGGCAAAAGATGGTCCCGCGAATACCGCAAACAGAACAGCAACGGGGAGCGATTTACGAATTGTAACAATCATTATAACTTCCTTTCATACATGGTTCCCAGGATCAGGGACTTGCCAGAATATCGTTGATCTGCCACGCACATGGTATCATGCTTTCACATTCTAGCGCGAAAAAGCAAGAAGTATGCATCCAATACTGCTCGAACGAACATCATTGCACAGCCACTATCTGATGTCCTTCGCCTTCAATCGGAAAATCTCCTACAGGTGTCAGTGTTGCCTCATCAATGATCCAGACCTTCGATTCGGCCCGTGACGAGACATAGAATGTGCCGGTTCCAGGAATGGTGGTCAGATGATACGGTTCCGGAGATAAGGGAGCAGTTGTCACATCACCCGTCGAAAGCGTCACTGCCGCAATCTTGTCCTCGCCTCGACCGGCAACGTATAGGCTCATGCGATCGTCCGACAGGTCCATCCCGTGCAACTCGCCACCAATGGCAAAGCTGCGCGGAACCGAACCATCATTCAGCAGCAGCTCCATCACATTGCCCTCGTCCGCATCGACGGCATAGAGGATGCCCTTGTCCGCGTTTATGACAAGGTGTTCGGGCGCAGAGCCTGCCACCATATTGCGCCGGACAATGCCACGACCAAGATCGACCTCGCTGATCGTGCCGTTTCCGGTGTTCGAGACGTAGACGACGTCGGGGGTCGACCCGAAAGCTGCGTAATTCGGCATGCTGCCCGTGGCTACGAAAGCGGTCAGCTTGAAGGTCGTCATGTCGATAACGGAAATTCCATCGCCGGAGGGATGGGTCGCGACCGCAAATCGACCATCGGGCGAAACGGCGGTATGGTGAACCGCGCCCGGAACCTCGATCCGGCGCAAAATCTCACCCGATGCGGCATCTAGAACGCTGAGAATGCTGATGCCCGCATCCGTAGGCCCGATCGGCCCCTCAGTCGGTTGTGCATGATGAACCGCATGTTCATCTTCGGAAACCCCCTCTGGCTGAACTATTTCCGCAACCGACGCGCGGTCGCTTTCTGCATAGCTGCCCGCTATGAGATAGGGCACACCAGATGAACCAGACAGACCATGCACTGCCTCGAGCCCGGTGATCCGCTTGATCGTTTCACCGGTCTCGGCTTTGACCATGCGCACGGTATCTGTGCTGCCTTCCGGAATAAATACAGTAACCTGGGCAGTTGCCAACGCAGTTGTAAATATGAACACTGCGGTGGCAGTTGGGATTGTCCGATACATCAGAATTGTTCCACTGCCATGAATTTCAGTCTCGGTAGATATTTGACTTGTACCAAGGCAGGCGCTTCACGGCGGCGCAGGACCGCCTGACCTGCCAGCGAAAGAAATAGACCGAGCCCGAAAGTAAACAGGATTGATAGCATGTCAGGTCTCCTTGAATTCCAGGAACCGGCCCGAATTTAGGTTCAGGCCGGCGCACGTGTTCCACAGCACCCTGTAGGTTGATCATGGGCAGCATTCTTGACAGCAGGATCATGCGCAACTTCCGCTGAATCGCAGGTCTCTGAAGCAGCGTTTTTCGGTGCATCAGGTGATGACCCGCAGCAACAACCCGTTTGCGTCTGGTCTTGCACTCTGGATGGTTCGTTCGACGTTTGGCACATGTTGATATCCTCCATCAGGGTTGGCTTCATAATGTATAGACGTTTGGGTCAGCCCGGCGTTACAGACATCACAGACGCAGATTTTCGCGCCCCTTTGTGTTGCAATCGCAGACTGCCTGACCGTGCTCCGGGCAGATCATATACATCTTGCCAAATACGCCCTTCAGACCTTTCCGACCTGGCGCAAGACGCGCCATCACATCCCTAAGGAAAAGCCCCTGAGCTTCAGCAACAGACTCGGGCAAGCTTCCCTCCAGATCGACGGCGCGAATAATGTGCGCCTGATCCGCTGGGAGAGCCGCCAAAAGCAATTCCAGACAATCACAAATCAGCTCGTCAAGCTCATCATCGCGAGCTGAATCAGGATTATTTGATGCTTCCATGGACGTATCTTCCAAGCCAATCGACAATTGGGTCTTCACAGTGCGGGTACCGAGCTTTTGACAGTATATTACGATCTCCGGCAGCGGATGCAGCCCGTATGACCAGACAACCACGCGACTCACGCTCATAGTTGGTTTTGTTTTACCTAAACATTTTACACCTTCATTATGGACTTTTGTCTCTCAAAACATAAGGCTCTTTGCGTCGTCCATTCTCAAGCTGGAATTCTATTTCCTCAGGAGCCTTTCAGGGAATGATCAGAGCCACACTGCATAAATCTGCCGCCGCCGCAAAGAGGGCAGATTTCGGTTATGCGTTTCTTCAATTCCGCCCTGGCACGATGGACGCGCACGCGCAAAGCATTCTGGCTGACCGCAAGGTCAGCGGCGATCGCAATACGAGGTTCTTCCTGCAGATCCAGCCGTGTCAGCAATTCGAGCTGCGCAGGCTCCAGTTCTTTCAAGGCCACTGAAATGCATCTGCAAACAGTATCATCCACACCCTCGGTCTCCGGTTCCGTTAGTTTGGCCTCGTTCGCATAGGCGTCCGCCCATGCTTTTCGGGTTGCCTGTCGCCGGTAGTGATCGGTCAGGGTGTGCCGTAAGGTGATACCCAGCCAGGCATCCAGCCGCTCTCCGTTCTTGATAGAGGCATGATTACGAAGAACTTTGAGACAGAAATCCTGAAAAACGTCCTCGGCATCCTGCGGGTTTCTCAGGCGCTTGCGAAGGAACCCCAGGAATTTGTTGCGGCATTCGACAAGCTTTGCCTCAGCGTCGCGGCGCGAAACTTTCGCTGGTCGCTGCTTCTGTTCAATGAACATTTTTCTGCTCCTATCACGTGATTTCGAGCCTCGCCGAAAAACCGATGCCGACGGTCATCGCTGAGAAAAGTAAGGCAGACAGAAAAGCCGAACGCGCGCCTTGATGGTCGGTAGGCTCTTGAGAAAAGTGGGCAGGAAGGTTTTCGAAACCTGCCAGAGTCCTTCCGCCGACCGGCAATCGCGACGCTGAGGCTACGGCCCTGATGGCATTTCGTGTCCGGTGCGGGCGAAACGGCACCGTCATCGGCGAAGACCCTGTTTTCGACGAAAAGACGGTCGGTTGCAGGGGCAGAACACGATGATCCGCAACGGGGCCCCGTCGCAAATGCAGAGATGGCACACGCCGGGACCGGGCCTGCTGCCGCTGGCACTGCGAAACCCCGATCTGTCTGCGCGAATCTGAACATGCGTCCATACTTTCTTGTGCTGCATGCAGATTTAGGCCCTAGGTCGGTGCCAGGCTTTGATTTGAGTCAATCTTAAAATCCATCAAAATCCAGAGGTGGCACGCAGGTCTCGCCCACTGCCACGTGACTGTTCACATCGGGACTTTCAGGATAAAGCCACTGTGTTCCCTATCCTGTTCTGCATTGAAAACATCAGGTTCCATATGCCCGCACCCGTAGCGCTTCCCCGCCATCTGCCGCCAGAGGTCGACTTCCTTGTCCTGTCATTTCTGGGGCATTTTGCTTGGGAAATATTACAGTCCCCGCTGTTCGCGAGTCTCAGCCAGGTCGATCATTTCACCGGCATCGCCATATGCCTGAAGGCAACGCTCGGCGATCTGGCTATAGCGCTTGCGGCTTTCTGGAGCGCCGCGCTTGTAAGCAAAGACCGAAATTGGGTTGCGAACACTGGCCGTACCGCACTTGTGGTTTTCTTCGCGACCGGGTTGCTGGCAACCGTTGGTCTCGAATACCTCAACACCGAAGTGTTGGAACGTTGGTCCTATGACGGAGTGATGCCGACCCTCCCGGTCCTAGGCACCGGGTTGTCCCCGATCCTGCAATGGGTTTTCGTGCCCCTCTTGGTGCTATGGTACATGCGTCGACTGGCGATCGGGACTGTCGATCTTGGCCACCATCCGCGCTGACGCTTTGTGCCGAACCGGCAAGACGAAAACTGATTTAGCCGTTCTTCGGCACAGGTCGATGGCCCATTTATTTACCTGATAAGGCTGTCACCTGTAATGTTTCATGGCTTGGCGCGTCTTCTGATCAACAGCCCCAGATACAGCAGTTGACTGTACTGAAGTCGAAAAGTAGCGCGCAAAGGCGAAACAAGCATGAACGCATCAGATATCATGACGAAAACGGTCATAAGCGGAAGGCCGGACACAACCGTTGGACAAGCCGTCGAACTGATGTCGCAATACCACATCAGCGCCATTCCCGTCCTCGACGACAAGAAACGGGTCGTGGGCATCGTGAGTGAAGGTGATTTGATGCCCCGCGTTGAAGGAGAAAAAGGCCAGAGCCGGTCTTGGTGGCTGTCGCTTTTTTCCGTGTCCCAGGCAAATGCCAAGGGCTTCGTGTTGAAGCACGGTCAGCACCTCAGGGACATCATGACCACGCAAGTCATTACCGTGTCGCCCGATACACCCGTTGGAAAGATTGCCCGATTGCTTGAAAAACGGCATATCAAGCGTGTGCCGGTAATAGACGATGGCGAGTTGGTGGGCATCGTCAGTCGCGCCAATCTGCTGCAAGCAATCGCAGCACAACCCGTTGTGCACATCCGTGCAGATGCGGACTTGGATGAAAAGCGTAACGTCGTTTTGGGTGCGCTGGCCAAGGTGCCAGGATTGAACCCGGTTCACCTGAATGTCATCGTGGCAGACAATCGCGTCGACGTCTGGGGCATCGTGAATTCCAAAGACGAAGAAGATGCGGCCAGAGTTGCGCTGGAAGCGATTGACGGAATTGGAGAAGTGTCTATCAATTTGGGTCGAGTACCCGGCTACGCCTGGGGCATTTAAGGTCCCGGACCACATTGGAAATTCCGGGACTTGCGCTGTCGAGGCTGCGCGCCGAAGCCTGATTCACCACACCTGGGCGATAAGGTGGCTACGGTTAACGTCAACTGCACGATCTGCCCGTTCGATAAAACACTGAAACCTGCGATCCGAGCAAGGATCGACTGCCTTCCAAAGAGCCGTGCTTCCCAGAATGGTCACGCAGTTTGGCTGCATCACCGGCGATTTGCTGCCTTTTCACGCCGTTCGTAGACAGATTTTGCAACCTCGCCCATTGCACCGATAAGCATCAGGGTCGAACCCAGCACGAACATCCAGACTGCCAACGTCTGCCATGACGAAAACACCTGAAAAAACAATACCGATCCCAGCAAGAACAGCGTGTTGCCTGTAACCGCTATGGTCAGGTGCCAATGGCGGTATTCCCGCACGATCAGTTCAATTCCTGTCATTCCACCCTCATGCTATCCAGAGCCGCAGACCATAGGCGACTACGGCCACGGCCACGACGCCCACCCCCCAGAGCAGAATGAACCACAGAAGCCGATACCAGAACGGGCGTTCGGACGCAGCCATCAGTGATACCCTGCATCAATGTCAATCTTGCCGCGGAACACCCAGTAGGCATAGGTCGTATAGGCCAGAATGATCGGGATCAGGATCGACACGCCCACAAGGATGAATCTCTGGCTGATTTCGGGGGCCGCCGCCTGATAAATCGTGATCGCGCCGGGCACGATAAAGGGGAAGATCGAAACGCCCAGCCCCACGAAGCAAAGCCCGAACAGAGTCAGCATCAGCACGAATGGCCATCCGTCCCGGCGCGCCGCCAGCATTCTGAACAGCAGGATCGCGACGCCCACAACGGCAAGCGGCACAGGAGCGACCAGCAGGATACGCGGCCAGGCAAACCAGTTCTGCCAATAGGCCCCTTCCAGAAAGGGCGTGACCGCGCTGACAAGGGCGATCGCCCCCAGCGTCGCGATGACCAGGCCGGGTGCCAGTGCATAGGCACGGTCCCGAAGGTCGCCCGTCGTCTTCAGGATCAACCATGTCGCGCCCAATGCCGCATACCCCACGACCACAGCCGCCCCCGTGAGCATCGTGAAGAGCGTGAGCCAATCCCACCAGCCCCCGGCATAGGCCCGACCCTCGACCGTAATGCCCTGCAACACTGTCCCCAGGGCGATCCCCTGCCCCAGCGCGGCGACAAGCGAACCGCCGGTGAAAGCTATGTCCCACAGGAATTGGCCCCGTTTCGTACGCCAGCGAAATTCGAAAGCCACGCCCCTGAATACCAGCCCCAGCAGCATCGCGATGATCGGAGCATAAAGCGCTGGCATAAGAACGGCATAGGCCAGCGGAAACGCCGCGAAGACCGCACCGCCACCCAGCACCAGCCAGGTTTCGTTGCCATCCCAGACCGGGGCGACCGTGTTCATGATGACGTCGCGGTCCTGTGGTTTCGGAAAAAACGGGAACAATAACGCCACCCCCAGGTCAAAACCGTCCATCACCACATAAAGGAAGATCGCAAAGGCGATGACGAAGGCCAATATGCTCGCCAGGTCGGGTATAAGTGTCATCGTCACGCTCCTATTCTTCCTGCGGAATCATCTGGTCGGGATTGACGGCGGAGGCGGGCGTTATCCCCGCGGCCCGCACAGGCTGCCCACTGGTCAGCCCGGATTCATGAGGCTTCGGCGCGGCATTCATCAGCCGCAGCAGATAGAAAGAGCCCGCCGCGAACACGATGCCATAGACGACGATGAATGCCACGAGCGACGCGCCGACCGCCGGGGCCGCAAGCGGTGAGACGCTATCGGTCGTGCGCAACGCACCATAGACTGTGAACGGCTGCCGCCCGACCTCTGTCGTAACCCATCCGGCCAGCACGGCGACGAAGCCGGTAGGCCCCATCACCAACGCCAGATAATGCAGGCCCCGCCAGTCATGCAGACGCCCCCGCCAGCGGGCCAGCAGACTGAGCAGCCCGAGGCCCAGCATCGCAAAGCCCAAGGATACCATGATCCGGAACGACCAGAACACGATCGGCACCGGCGGCCAGTCTTCCCGAGGAATGCTGTCCAACCCGTTCAGCGGCGCATTCAGATCTCTCTTGAGGATCAGCGAAGACAGCTTGGGAATCTCCAGCGCGTAATCCACGGTCCCGGTTTCCATGTTGGGCCATCCGAACAGGATAAGCGGCGCACCATCGGGATAGCTCTGGAAATGTCCTTCCATCGCCATGACCTTGGCCGGCTGATATTCCAGTGTATTCAGCCCATGTTCGTCACCCGCCAGAATTTGAAGCGGCGTGACCAAGACCAGCATCCACATCGCCATCGAGAACATCTTGCGGGTTTCCGCCCCCGCACGCCCGCGCAGATAATGCCACGCCGCCACCCCGCCAACGACCAGTGCAGTCGTGAGATACGCGGCAAGAACCATGTGAACCAGCCGGTAGGGGAACGACGGGTTGAAGATCACGTCCAGCCAGTCCAGCGGCACGAATTGCCCGTCGGCATTGGTGGTGAAACCTGTGGGCGTCTGCATCCAGCTGTTGACCGACAGGATCCAGAACGCGGACATCAACGTGCCCACCGCGACCATCAGCGTGGCAAAGAAATGCAGACCCCGCCCGACCTTCTTCATGCCGAACAGCATCACGCCCAGAAAACCGGCTTCGAGGAAGAATGCCGACAGCACCTCATAGGCCATCAGTGGCCCGACGACCGGCCCTGCCTTGTCGGAAAAAACCGACCAGTTGGTTCCGAACTGGTAAGACATCACGATGCCCGACACGACGCCCATTCCGAAGGCGACGGCGAAAATCTTGATCCAGTATTTGAACAGGTTCAGATAGACGTCCTTTCCGGTCTTGAGCCACAGTCCTTCGAGTACGGCGAGATAGCTGGCCAAGCCTATGGAAAACGCCGGAAAAATGATGTGGAATGACATCGTGAACGCGAACTGCATTCGCGCCAGCAAGACAGGGTCGGCAAAAGAAAACATCAGGCACACTCCAGTTTTCGGGCGGAGGCAGGTGTGATCGGATCGGCCCCGATGCGACAACGGCTCCCTGCGGAAAAATGGGTCGTCTCCGGGGTATGTCTTTCCGCAGCACAGACATAGGCAACAGGTCAAGCAAGCGGTATGCGACAAAATCGTTCAGGATAACCGTGTGATCATCCCTGCTGCGGCATGCCATGACGGACCGCCCGCGCTGATCAATGTCAAACCGCTCCCTTTCATGCTGGGGAATTTCGGCTCCTCCAGGAACATAGACGGTCGGGACCGTTCGCCCAGCCTACATGAAATAGCCCAAGCATTGCATAGTTTTCCGAAGCACTGGGTTCGGTCGATAAGCGACCCGGCCCCGCCATTCCGCCTCCGGTCTTTCCAGGCAAGCATTCTGAAAGGCGTCTGACATCTCGTTTTCTTCCGAACTACAGCGACGCGATTGCATCCGCGTTTTCGATAACATGCCGCGATCAGTGGGAGATGTTCATCGCCGGTCTTTGCCCGGCGTCGGCCAGCCTCGCCTTCGTCGCGCTGATTGCAGAGAATATGTTCGGCAGCGTGATCGGGGTGGTCAAGGCCAATGCGCCATATTGCAGCATGCGCGACAAGCTCATGACGGACCGACAGGCGAAAAGTCGGATCGCAAGGACAGTGACGCGCGGCTGACACCGATAGGTGGCGATATTTCCGTATGCAATGTTGATCGTTCGGTCCGTCTACGGTCTTATGTCCACCACGTCAGTAAAGCGCGCGTCATGACCCGAATGTTCTGTCACACCCCTGCGATTCAGAGAAACGGGGTGTGTCGATGACCTGGCTGGCTTCATACGGGCTGATGGTACTTCTGGTTATTGCCACCGGAATTGCCGTGATCTTCGTGTTGCAACAACGGCGCACCCCGCAATCCGCATCGGCATGGGTACTGTTCATTCTTCTGCTTCCCTATGCCGCGATCCCGCTTTTCCTGGCGCTCGGGTTTCGCAAACAGGGATCGAGATTTCCGCCGATCCGCTTCAATAACGTCACATCATCCGTCACCGACGCGCATCCTGTAGCGCAGACATTCTGCCAGTTCGGCATTCCCGGTCCGTCCGATGGAAACGCCATTGCGCTGAATATCGATTCAGCCACCGCCAGAGCAACGCTGTTCGAGACGATAGAAGCAGCGACGGTTCGGCTCGATATCATCTTCTATCTTCTGGCCAATGATGCGACGGCGCATGATTTTATCGCGGCGCTGACACGAAAGGCCCGGCGCGGAGTTGCCGTGCATCTGGTCCTCGACCGATTGGGCACGCTGCGTGCGCCTCGGGCAGCGTTGGACGAACTCACTGCCGCCGGGGGAGAAGTGCGGTATTTTTCGCCCTTTCTGCATCCGCCCGATAATGGACACCTGAACCTGCGCAACCACCGCAAGATGGTGATCGCTGACCGTGAACGGGTCTGGGCGGGGGGGCGCAACATCGGCGACGAATATCTGACCGATCGGAATATCTGGATCGACATGGGGTACGTTCTGCGCGGACCAGCCGTGCAGACGTTTCTGGATGTCTTCACATCGGACTGGGATGTGACCGGCAAGACCATCGAACCGCTGATCTGTCAGTGTGCGCCTATGGGTCCGGCCACGGTGCAACTGGTTCCCTCGGGACCGGATACACCGCTGGATGCGCTGCACGATACGTTGGTGAACGCGATCCATCGGGCGCGGCAGAATGTCTGGATCGCGACACCCTATTTCCTGCCGACAGACGCGCTGGGCCAGGCACTGGCCACGGCCGCCCGGCGCGGGATTGATGTGCGGATCATGCTACCCGAACGATCGAACCAATGGACGGCCGATCTGGCACGCGGGGCCTATCTGCGCGACCTTGACGGCGCGGGCTGCCGTATCCTGCGCTTCACTCCAGGAATGCTGCACGCGAAGGCCGGTGTGATCGACGACATGGCATGGATCGGCTCGGCGAATTTCGATGTGCGCTCCATGCTGTTGAATTTTGAAGCCGTACTGATGATCTATGACACGGACACGGTGCGCGGGATGCGCGACTGGTTCGAGGCAGTGGCCTCCGATTGCGCGGCAGGCATTGTCCGACCGGGCCTGCTCCGGCGCATCGCCGAGGGCGTATTCCGGCTGGGGGCGCCGATCCTGTGACCGACATGACCTTACGCATCGCCACCTACAACATCCGCAAGTGCCTTGGCACCGACCGGCGCCGCGATGCCCAGCGCACGCTTCGTGTGATCGAAAGACTCGATGCCGATATCGTCATGCTGCAGGAGGCCGACATGCGACTGGGCCATCGCCCACCCGCATTCTCGCCGCACCTGTTGCAGGCACACGGGCTGCGCCATGTCGCCTTCGACCATGGCCGGGACAGTCTGGGCTGGCACGGCAATGCCATTCTGATCCGCGACGAGGTCGAGGTTCTGTCCACTGACCACGCGGACCTTCCGGGGTTCGAGCCACGCGGCGCCGTCCTGGCCGAACTTCGGTATAAAGGGCGCGACATTCGCGCAATCGGCGTCCATCTGGGCCTGCTGCGCCGATCACGTCGCGCGCAGCTGACGGCATTACAGCAATTCTCGCGGCATGATGATGCCAAGCCGACCGTTCTTGCAGGCGATTTCAATGAATGGTTCGGCGCGGCGCATCTGACGGCGATGGGTACGGCGCTCCGGTTGCTGCCCGCGCCGCCCACGTTCCACGCCCGGCGACCCGTGGTGGCCCTCGATCGGATCGCCGTCACCCATCACTTCGAGTCTCACGGTGTCGCCGCGGCCCTGACCCACGATACCCGACGGGCCTCCGATCATCTGCCGCTGGTCGCCACGCTTGATCTGAAGGATTGACATGGATGCCCCTTTCCCCGGACGAAAAATGCACCACCCTCGTGCCCGTTGTGCGGCGGCGCCCGAACCGTCGGCCCCCAACACGTCATGGCTTAGGGGTCTGGCGCAGGAAGACGGTCGACTTTCCTGCCCGGACTCTGAACCTTGGCTTTGCAGTTGCCCTGGCAAGACGATGACCTGAGTTGTCGCGATCGTGCATTTCGAAATTCAGGCAGATCATTTTCACGCGCCGCTTTTCAGGGCGGTATCTTCGCCATGGATCATGGAGGGAACCCGCATGGCGGTGGCCTTGTTGAGGTTGTCATGTTCATACACGCAAGTCAGACCAATCTGGTCTGTGCCATTCTGGTTGACCGTGCCGGTCTGGCCGTCATTCGCCACTTTACGAAGAACCTGAATCCGGCAGAGATATGGTCCCTGCGTAAGGATACTTCGGGCCAGGCGATTGGATGTCTGTCGCCCGATCAACAAAGTCTGCCATCCCGCAGTCAAAGGAGAATATCATGAACCTCAACGGAAAAGTCTGCATCATCACCGGCTCCGCCAGCGGCATCGGCAAGGCGATTGCGGAACGCTATGTCGCAGACGGTGCCAGGGTTGCCATTGCCGACCTGCGTCTCGACGCGGCCAAGGCGACCGCCGAGGAACTGACCAGTAACGGCAAGGGCGAAGCCATCGGTGTCGAGATGAACGTGACCGATGAGGCGCAGGTGAACGCCGCTGTGCAGCAGGTGGTCGATCATTGGGGCGGCGTCGATGTGCTGGTGTCGAACGCCGGCATCCAGATCGTCCACAAGCTGGAAAACTTTCCCTATGACGACTGGAAAAAGCTGCTTTCGATCCATCTGGACGGCGCGTTCCTGACTTCCAAGGCGGTATTGCCGCATATGTACAAGGCAGGGTCCGGCTCGGTGATCCTCATGGGGTCGGTCCACTCCAAGGAAGCTTCGCCGCTGAAATCGGCCTATGTGACCGCCAAGCACGGCCTGCTGGGCCTCGCCCGCGTCATTGCAAAGGAGGGCGCGGAACATGGCGTGCGCGCCAATGTGATCTGTCCCGGCTTTGTGAAAACTCCGCTGGTGGAAAAGCAGATTCCCGAACAGGCAAAGGATTTGGGCATCACCGAGAAGGAGGTGATCAACGACATCATGCTGGGCGGCACCGTCGACAAGGAATTCACTACCGTCGAGGATGTAGCCGAAATCGCGCATGTCTTCGCCGCCTTCCCGACAAATGCCCTGACCGGCCAGTCGATGATCGTCAGCCACGGCTGGTTCATGGAGTAACCGGCTTCGGCGGGCCGCCCCCCTGTCAGAATGTCGACGGCGAATGAAACGGTCTCCATTGCACCAATGGCATTCGCCCTGTTCGGCTGTGTTTGGCTGATCGACGTTGATGTTCTGTGGCGGCCCGTCACACCCCCGTGACCTGTCCGGCTGTCCGGAGCTTAACCTTGCGGGACAGTGCGACGTATACGCGGGGTTTGACCTGTGTTTCTTCCTACTGATATCCATGCCATTACCGGTCGGATGGCCCACCCGACATCCTGCTTCGGCGCAGATGAACGTATCCGAAGATCAGAGCGCCGATCAGAAGTGGCACGACAATCGCCACCAGCACCCCGATGTGCCGACCGATGTAGGGCAGGATCGTGACCGACTGTCCAAGCCTGTAAGCCAGTATCGCCCAGAATCCGACCCAAAGCGCAGCACCGAGCATGTTGGACAGAAGGAACGTCAGCCAATGCATGCGCGCGCTTCCCGCGACCAGCCCGTTCAGTTGACGCAGCAACACTACAAAACGCGCAACGATGACCATCAACGGACCATAACGCGCGGTAATCGCCTCGACCTTGGCGAAACGACTTTCGGTGATGCCGAAGCGGGCACCGTATGTCAGCAAGACCTGCCGCCCGTATCTGCGCCCAAGAAAATAGCCTATGTTGTCCCCCAGAACGGCGCCCAGCCAGGCCGCGATCACCACCTGCCAGATGCTGATCTGTCCGGTGCCCGCGATTGCGGACGACAGGATAAGCGCGCTTTCCCCCGGCACGGGAAGGCCCAGCGTTTCCAGGGTCATCGACATGAACAGAACGATCGGGCCGTATTGGTCGACCAGGGTCATTATACTGTCGCGTATCCAGATCAAGGGCTTGATCTCCCCTGTGGAAATCGCTCCACTGCTTTGCCCATTCCCGCAATGCCTTGGACCATTACAGGCAATCTTGCACGGTCAGACATTTTCTTACTCCTTCATTCTTGGAATATATGGCGGACGACGACCTGTCAGGGCGAAGGTTGCAGATACCCAGCGGGGCAAACCGGACAATAATCAACCGATAGCAGGGTCATAACGCAACGAGCGGTCGTCTTTGGCCCAGATCTTGCCAAGCGACGCGGACGGTCGGGGCATTGCCGCAAACTGCACGGATCGAGATACATAGGATAGCAGAGTGACGCCAATGGCCACCCCGACCGACCTGACTGTCTGGAGCCGGGTCAGACCGCTCCTTCCCTATGTCATGACCGTATTGTTCGCCGCCGGCGTTTTCGCGGTCAATAAATTGCTCGCCCCCGTCGGTCCGGTGCAGGTAATGCGGCTGGTCCGGGGCACACCCGGTGACATATCATCGCGCTGGCTCTGCTGTGTGTGGCGGGGGCTTATGCCGCACTGATCGGCTATGACTGGTCCGCGCTTCGCCATATCGGCAAGAGCCTCCCGTTTTCCGCCGTCACGACGGGCGGTTTTCTGGGATATGCCATCGGCAATACCGTCGGTGCAGGCCCGGTGACGGGCGGAGCGGTGCGGTATCGCATCTATTCTGCGTTTGGCCTGTCGGGCTATGACATCGCGGCAATCGTCCTGTTCGGATCGCTGGCGTTCGGGCTGGGCGCAACGATCATCGGCTTCGGTGCGCTGGTCTGGCATCCCTATGCGCTCGTTTCGCTAGTGCCAATAAACCCGCAATTTATCCGCGGGGCGCCGCAGCGATCGTCGTAATCGCCATTGCGATTGTCGGAACCCTTGCTTTGCACCGATCGGAGGTCGAGATACGTGGCTTGCGGCTGGTTTCTCCCTCGCCCGGCATCGTCGCCGGGCAGCTGGCTTTCACTGCGATCGACATTCTGCTGGTCGCGGCGATGCTCTATCTGCTGCTGCCGCTCAGCGATCTAGGCTTCGCGACGTTTCTCGCGGTTTTCGCTGCGGCCATGCTGGCTGGCGTCGCCAGTCACGGTCCGGGCGGCGTCGGGGTATTCGAGACGATCATCATCACCGCCCTGCCCTTCACTGTTCCGGTCGATCAGGCCGCTGCGGGTCTGATCCTGTATCGCTGACCTACTATTTCGTGCCCTTCGTTTTCGCCCTCGCCCTCGCCCTGCTGGCGCTGACCGAATTGCGTATGGTCGGCATAAGGGTGATGCCCCCCGGAGTGCAGACCGTGGCGCCAATGTTCCGTTCGGTTAGCGCCATTGTCCCCCTGGCGATGGCCGCGATGGTCTTCGGCTCTGGCCTGTTGATGCTGTTTTCGTCCCTGATCCCACCGACCAGCGATTTCGCCGAGGAGATGGAATTCCTGTTGCCGCTGGGCTTCGTGGAGGGTGGTGCACTGCTGTCCAGCACAATCGGTGCCTCTGGCGGACCGCTGCCAAGGATAAAGTTTCGATCGACCTGATGCGCCATATCCACGACGCACCCGCAGGTCTGATTGATTTTCTGTTCACGGAATTGCTGCTATCACTGAAGGACCAGGGGTACAGTGAATTCAGCCTCGGAAGCGTGCCCCTTGCCGGACTGGAAGCACGACGCGGTGCCAGGTTCAGCGCACGCCTGGGGGCATACATCTATCACCACGGCACGCAATTCTCAATTTCGAGGGGCTGCGAAGCTTCAAGGAAAAATTCGACCCCGAGTGGCGGTCGGTCTATATCGCGGTTCCCCCCGGCGCCAATATCGTCGCGGTCGTGGCGGATGTTGTCCGGCTGATCGGGGGTGGCGGTCGCGACAGGGTCGGCGGGAAAGCCAGTCGGTAGAAAGATCTGCGGTCCGTCGACATGGGGCAGGCCTTCGACCAACCCGTCGGGGCTGTGTTTCCCCCTTCCGTCTGGTTTGCCCCACCTGATATGGCTGGCGCATGGACCACAGAACCTTCCTCACCACCATTCCGCCCGCCGAACGGACCCGTCTTACGGCCCTGTCCGACCGCGCCGGACTTACGCATCTGTCGGGCCACCTCGCCCTGATCGGGCTGCTGGCCGGTGCCGTTTTCGTCAAGGTGCCTGGCTGGCCGGTTCTGATGCTGCCGCTGGGCATCGTGCTGATTTTCCTGTTCACGCTGCAGCACGAAACCACACATCAGACGCCATTTCGCAATCGCGCGCTGAACGAATGGGTTGGACGGTTTTGCGGGCTGATCCTGCTGCTGCCGCCGACGTGGTTCCGCCTGTTCCATCTTGCGCATCACCGCCATACGCAGGACCTGGCGAATGACCCGGAACTGGCCACGCCCAAACCGGAAACGCGGGCGCAATACATACTGCACATAAGCGGCCTGCCGGTCTGGCGGACGATGATCGGGACGTTACTCCGCAATGCGACGGGGCGCGCCGATGACGCTTATGTACCGCCCTCCCGTCGTGCGCACGTCCGGGACGAGGCGCGTTTGATGCTGGGTCTCTATGCATTCGCCCTGACCGCCAGCCTTGCCGAAGGCAGCTTCATTCTGCTCTGGGTCTGGATCATGCCGATGCTGCTGGGACAGCCGTTCCTGCGCCTGTATCTGCTGGCAGAACACGGGCGATGTGCCACGGTTGCGAATATGCTGGAAAACACCCGGACGACACTGACCAATCGTGCGGTGCGCTGGATCGCGTGGAACATGCCATATCACACCGAACACCACGTCTGGCCCACCGTCCCGTTTCACCGCCTGCCCGAATTGCACCGCCTGATGCACCCGCATCTGGCTGAGGTCTCGCCGGGCTACGTCCCCTTTCACCGCGAGTTGATCCGCGAATTATCCACCGGAGTCCCCGATGCACATTGACCCCTTCGGCGTCGAGATGTGGATGAACGCGCATGAAAACGACTGTGACCACAACCTTGCGGAAACCTGCGTCACCAGCCTGACGCTGGAGGAACTTCTGCATCTGTCGGGACGGAATGCGACGGCCCTGTCTCAGCTTTTGCCGCTCAAGCTGACCTATGGCGCGATCGAGGGATCGGACGGACTGCGGGATGCCATTGCCGGGCTTTACGCTGCAAAAACGCGCAACGATATCCTTGTGACCCACGGCACCGCCGGAGCGAATGCGCTGGTATGGGCAGCGCTGGTCGGGCCGGATGATCCTGTCGTCAGCCTTGTGCCAACCTATCAGCAGCACATTTCGATCCCTGAAAGTCTGGGTGCCCAGGTCACGAAGGTTCCGCTGAGCGCCGCAGACCGCTGGTTGCCGGACATGGAAGCGCTCGCCGCCGCCGTGACGCCAGCCACCCAGGTCATCGCCCTGACCAACCCGAACAACCCGACCGGATCGCTGATCGACCGAGCAGGTTTGGAGAAGATCGCCGAAATCGCGCGCATCGGTCAGGGTGGAGCGGGTGCGTGGGTTCTGGTGGATGAGGTCTATCGAGGATCGGCGCAGGACGATGACGGCATGGGTCCGTCCATCGCCGATGTCTATGATCGCGGCATTTCGACGGCCGGAATGTCGAAAGTGTTCTCGCTGGCCGGCCTGCGCCTGGGCTGGATCTGCGCGCCCGCCGATGTGTTGCAGGCGGTGTCGCATCACCGCGACTACAATACGATTTCGGTCGGCATGATCGACGACCATCTGGCCACGCTGGCGCTTGGCGCGAGAGATCGCATTCTGGCCCGATCCCGCGAGATCACGCGCGGGAACCTTACGCTTTTGTCTGGTTGGATGGCGTCTGAACCGGCCCTGAACTGGGTGCGCCCCACTGCGGGCACGACGGCGCTGATCCGCTATGATTTGGACATGCCATCCGAACAGCTCTGCCTCGATCTGCTGGCTGAAGAAGGCGTACTGTTCACGCCCGGCGCGGTCATGGGGATCGAGGGCAAGGTGCGGATCGGCTTTGCCAACGACCCGGCGGCGATGCGCGGCGGTTTGCCCAAGGTGTCGGCCTTCCTGCGGCGCAGACGGTCCATGACCCAGACTTAGAACCCGATGGAAACCGACGGCTTAGGCACAACATCTCCCGCTGCACGACTACGCGGCACGACCGGGTGACCCCATCGTGTGATTGGTCCCGGCAACGGACCCTGTTGCTCCGAACAGGCCCCAGCCAGTTCAAGTTCGGACTTCCCCCGTGCGCGATTGAACAAGCCCGAAAATTCGCTGATCGTCGGACAGCGAAGCAACAGCAAGACCAAGCCAAGGGGATTTTGTTGAGAATTATTTGCGTCCTTGTCGGAAGCATTTTGGCCAGCTCTCTGCTGACGGCCCTGCTCGTGCAAAGCGGGCTGGACTGGAGATATTTCGTCTGGATACAGAATAGCCGTGCCGTGGGACTTCTGCCATTGGCGGATCGGGTCGGATATGTTGCCCCGGTTCTGGTGTCCCTGGGTCTGGCTGCGGTCGCAACCGTCGCGCCGCGGCGGGGCGCATGGTCGCTGACAGGGGCGTCGGTTGCCGCCGCTTTGGGCGGGCTTGCGGTGTCTGTGGCACTGAAATCGGTTACCGGCCGGATGTCACCGCCCCATCATGCCTTCGGTGCCGGTCTTGAAGGGGCCGACAACAGCGCGGCCTTTCAGTTCGGGTTCCTTAATCAGCCGCTTATCGGCGGCTGGCCGTCGTCCCATGCAACGGTCGCCTTCGCCGTCCTTGTTGCGCTGGTGCTTCTTACCCGGCGGAGGACTTATGTGGTGATCTTCGGATCGCCGCTTGCACTTTTCATCGGTCTGGGGGTCAGCTTTGGCTATCACTGGCTGTCCGAGTTCGCGTCGGGCATCCTGATTGGCAGCGCGGTGGGATATGCTGTGGCGCAATCCCTGGGCGGACCGGACTTTCGCACCGGCGAATCGCCAAATGAGACATAGTCTGAGATCGTCAACAACGGCTTGCAAAACTGGCGAGTCTCTGCCACCATGCCGAATGGTTGGGCGGTTTTTATCTCTTGTATTACTGTCTGCGTTGCTTCTCTCGGGGTACGGCGCAACACGCATGGCCCTGGCAATGCAGACCGGGCCAGTCGCCTTGATCTCCGACAGCACAGTCAACGACGTCTCGTCATCGGCGGTTTCTCTACTCAAAGCCCCTGTGTGTCCGATGATGACCACGTCTACGTCCTGCAGCACCGCCGGTCATGTCGCAACCGCGTGCCAGATTCTACTGTGTGATACTGAACCGACCATGGCTTTTTTGCTGACCCGGGTCAGCACGGTCAGCAGGCACCATTTGACGCTTGGAGCCAGCATTCATGAAGACTACGGGCTATTCCGGCCACCGCTGGTCTGATCGCACCCGGACAGGGGTGTCGCTGAAGAACCGGCAGACATCTCATCTTTCCGTCACACCTGCGACCGGACATTGTTTCGGACAACCGTCTTGTGGATGAACCCCGTGAAATTCCAGGGCATCCGACAACCCGCATCGCAGCCAAGACACAGCACACATTCTGAATTGAGGGGCGAAAATTTTCGTCCAGGGGAAGAGTAAATGGAAAATGCACTAGGCCTGACCGGGTATCAGGCAACGATGATGACCATCGTATTCGCGCTGGGAATTCTGGGAATAGGTGGCCTGTTGATGGCCATATTCTGGCCCAAGCGGTGGAAAATGAAATACCGTATGGAAATTGGCTTTGTGGTCTTGCTGGCCGTGCTGGTCTGGTATGCCGACCGCAAAAGTACCGAAGTCTATTCCGCCTATCAGGCCGACCTGAACGAGTCAGGGGAACTCTCGGTCGACGGCTATGAAGCTGCCGGGGAATTCGACCGCACCTTGCGGGTAATCGCGTTCCAATGGGGATTTGCGTTTCTGACCGACGAAGACGAGATCAGCCGCAATGCGGCGGTCGTCCAACCCGGCGAGCGCGTGTTGTTCGAAATCATTTCGAATGATGTGATCCATGGTTTCAACATTCCCGCCGTCGGCATCACCACCGAATTCGGACCGGGTGAAAACCGGCAGGTCTGGATCAGGGCACCCAAGGAACCTGGAAAATACCTGATCCAGTGCCTGAATTACTGCGGCGTCGGACACGCGCAGATGAAGGCATGGCTTGTGGTCGAGGGTCCGGAAGAAGGTGGTGAAGTATGAGCGTCGCAAGCAAATACCTGAGCGGAGAAGAATGATGACAAGCGCAAACGATACCGCCCGCATGGGTGGCCTGCCCCATTGGGAACCTGCCGACGTTCTTGGCAAGATGACCCTGTCCGATCTGCTGTTTTCACTCGATTACAGACATATTGCGATCAAGGGCATCCTGACGTCGATTGTCATGCTGGGCCTAGGCGGCCTGATGGCGATGCTGTTCCGCACCGAACTTGCCGTACCCGATATCCAGTTTTTCGATGCCCGGCCCTATATGTCACTGATGACGCTGCACGGGATGCTGATGGTCTTCGGCTTCGTGATCCCGTTCGTCGTCAACCTGATGTATTACATGATGCCCAAGGTTCTGGGCACCGACCGGCTGATATTCGCGCGCGGCGCACAATGGAGCTATTGGTTGTTGATCGTGGCGGCGTTGCTGCTGGTCATCTCACGCCCCGATTTCACCTGGACCTTCTATCCGCCGATGTCGCTGCGCGTCGGTGGCGAGTTGATCTGGATGGGCTATCTGGCCATCGTTCTGGTTGCGATTTCCGAATTTCTGGCCGGCTGCGTCGTCATCGCGAACGGCTGGAACGCGGCAAAGCGCATCGGCTGGTCAAAGCTGCCATTGATGGGTTGGGCGGCGATATCGGAAGGCCTGCTGCTGACGATCTCCACCCCTGCTCTGGCCTTCGTTGGCGGCGCATTGATGACCGACTGGCTGGGCACGACGGCCTTGTTCGATCCGGCACGGGGCGGCGACATTCCGACCTTCATGTTCCTGTTCTGGTTCTACGGCCACCCGGCCGTCTACCTGCCGCTGATGCCGGCAATCGCGGTGCTGTATACCCTGATGCCGCGATTCCTGGGGCGCCCGATCTGGAGTTACTGGTCCGGCGTCACCGCGTTCGCGATCCTGACCGTGCTGTCTTTCGTGGTCTATCCACACCACTTCCAGCCCGCCAATACGGTCAGCGGCTTGCTGGAACGCACGACACAGATCCTGACGATGCTGATCTTCATCCCGTCGACCCTGCACGTGTTCAACTGGATCGCAACTTTGTGGTATGACGACATCCCCATATCGGCAAAACGGGCAATCCCGTTCAAGTTCATCATCGCTGCGATCTTCTTTCTGATCCTCGGCGGAGTGACTGCCTATCTCAACGCGCAGATCGCGGTGAATGCTGACTTCGTGCACAACACCTACTTCGTGCCGGCACACTTTCATGCGATGTTCGTGGGCTTCATGGGAAATATGGCGATGGCGGGGGTTTACTACCTCTACCCCTACTTCACCGGCCGGATGTTCAGCCAGCGAATGGGTAACCTTCATTTCTGGCTGTGGCAGGTTGGGATTCTGGGCAAGGTAATGATGATGTACTATCTTGGCTTCGTGTATTTCCCGCGCTGGGTGGTGGATTATCTGCCGCTGCCGCAATGGGCAATTCCACAGTTGATGCTGACAGGTGCCGCCTATCTGATCGGCCTGGGATTCATCGTGTTCGTATTCAACATCATGTGGAGCAGCACCCGTGGCCGGACCGTTCAGGGTGATCCCTGGCCGATCGAAATGGCGGACACGCCCGCCGCCGCCGCCGCTCCAGCAGAATAGAAGGAGATATCAAGATGATAATGCGAACTTTCCTGTTTCTCGGATTGCTCCTTCTGGGGGGGACAGCCTATTTCGTGGTCGGCCGGACGCCGCCCACGGTTCAGGCTGCTCCGTTCATGTCCAATGTAACCATGTTGCAAGAGGAGGGCCTGCTGCCGGTCGGTCCTCTGGCGGAAGACGAAGAAGTCGAACACGACGTCTTTGAAGTGCCGCCTCAAGACGAGGTCATGTTGGAAGCAGCAATCGCCAACATGGATATGTCAGGAATGGACATGGGCAACATGGACATGGCCGCGCCTGACGCCACCGACATGGGCGACATGGCGGCGGACACCCCTGCCGAACCCGACATGGGCAACATGGACATGGGCACACCTGCCGCCACTGACATGGGTGACATGGCGACAGAGACCCCTGCCGAACCCGACATGGGCGACATGGCGGTGGACACCCCTGCCGAGCCTGACATGGGCAACATGGACATGGCCGCGCCTGACGCCACCGATATGGGTGACATGGCGACAGACACCCCTGCCGAACCCGACATGGGCAACATGGACATGGGCACACCTGCCGCCACCGATATGGGCGACATGGCTGTGGATGATGGCGAGATCAGCGAAGAAGAAACCGCCCGCCTGATGGCGGGGCAAATGGCCGGGCTGATCATTACCGATGACGGTCCTTTCGACCGTGAAATCAGCCTGTCGATGTCGGAATGGACGTTTTCCGACCTCGACATTGAAGCTCAGCCCGGGGAGAGGATCCGCTTCACGTTGCGCAATGACGGCCAGACCCTGCACGAGTTCATGTTCATGAGTATGGCCGGAATGCAGGGCGTGAATTACCGCGCCCGGCGGGCCGATTGGAGTCTTCTGGAACATGTGGCGCTTTATGAAAAGTCGCTGATGCTGCCCGGCGAGGAGATTACCTTTGTGGCCGAAGTTCTTCGACCAGGTGGCTGGATGTTCATGTGCATGCTGCCCTACCACATGCAGATGGGCATGATGGGACAGATCGCCACACCTGGAATGGCCATGGATATGTAAGGCCATATCCGCCCGGTCCGGCTCCGCGTGAAAACAAGGGCTGCGCAACTGGGCGACATTGCTTTCAGGGCCGGAGAGATCCGGCCCTGATCATACCCCGAATCCTTCCAACGTCACACCGCCAGCAAACCCTGCCGCCTATCGCGACAACGGTCATTGACTGTCATGCCTGTGCCAAAAGACCCATGTTCGATCAAAGAAGCGATCCCAAATCCGACCCTACACTGGGATAGACCGCTGTCATCGACCTGAGCTGTTTTGCGGTCAGCCCCAGCTTTATCGCCAGACCGAAAAAGTTGATCAGCTCGCCATACTCCGGCCCGAACATATGCGCCCCGAGGATCTTGCCGTCCGACTTGTCCACCAGGATTTTCGCGGCGGCGGATGTCTCTCCGATCCGATAATTGGAATACCAGCCGCCGGTGTCGGTAAATCGGACGTCGACATCGTGTCCGGCCTCTTTGGCTTCCGCCTCCAGCAGTCCGACACGGGCCAGTTCAGGAACCGTGAATACCGCCGTCGGAATACCTGCGTAGTCCGGTGCCACCTGAGCGTCCTTAAGCATGTTCGAGGCCGCGACCTTGCCTTCGATCACGGCAACCGGCGTCAGCGGCATGCCCCCGGTATCGGCGGAGTCTCCGGCGGCAAAGATCGCGCTGTTCGCCGTGCTTTGCAGATGCCGTGCCACTGCAATGCCCTTGTCGCCATAGGTGACGCCCGCGGCCTCCAGGTTCAGGTCCGCAAGGGCCGCGATGCGACCTGCGCCATGTACCACCAGATCGGTCTCGATGGTCCTGGCCTGTCCTCCCGATGTCACCTCGACAGTGAAGACGCCACCGGTCTCCACGACCGATACGATCTCGGTTTCGCGTTGCAGTTCCACTCCGATGCGAGCGCTGCGCTCGATCATCATCTCGACCAGATCGGGGTCAAAGGCGCTCAACGGTCGTGTGCCGCGATCGACGATAACCGGCGCTGCGCCGGCACGGGCCGCAATATGGGCAAACTCGAAAGATACGAAGCCGCCGCCGACAAACAGGATGCGCTTGGGCAGCGCCTTCAGATTGAGGAATTCCGTGCTGTCGATCATCAGATCGGCTCCGTCAAAACGAACCGGCCTGGGCATCGCACCGGCAGCGACAAGAAAGCGGCGCGCCTCATACGGCTTTCCATCGACTTCCAGCGTATTTGTCCCGGTAAATCGCACAGCACCGTGCAATGTCTCGACACCGTTACCCGTCAGGCCTTTCTCCATCTTGTCCGGGACCGGATCGGTGAAGCCGCGTTTGTGGGCCATCAGATCGGACCAGTTGATCGTCAGGCCATGGGGGTCGATCCCCTTGCCCTGCATCAGTCGTGCGGCATCGACGATCTCAGCGCCGCGCCGGAGGATTTTCTTTGGATCACAGCCGCGCAATGCGCAGGTGCCGCCGTAAGGCAGCGCATCGACGATAGCCACACGCCAGCCCGCAGCTCCGCATTTGTTCGCCGCCGCGACCCCGGCCATGCCTGCGCCGATAACGATCAGGTCGAATATCTCAGTATTGGTCATACGTCCCTCTTAATCCTAAAAATGTTCATGCTGGCATTGTCAGAAGAGTCAGCCGACTGACCTTGCGCGACGCACAAAAGGCCTGAATAACGCAGCACCGGCTTGAAGTGCCTGTGTTGAGTCAAAGCAAAATCCCTTGTTCTGGTCCGACTGCGCGGCACGCCATTGGTCGAGATGGGTCTGGCTGCAGAACCCCAACATCGACTGGCATTGGCTGGAAGCGGCGCATTCTCCTGACGCGACGATTCCTGCCCAAATGCGGGCGTCCTCAGGCATTGCCGCATTAAGGACCAAGCCGTCCTTACCAATAGAGACGGAAATGGAGTCTCCGCACGCAGCGCAGTCCAAGCGGACGTGTCCCAACGCGCCGACCATTGCGGACGCCCCAAATGCGTCGAGCGCACAGACGTTAAAGTTGGTGACGCTGTTGATCGTCACCGTGTGCGGCATAGGAGTGGCCGCGAAGGGATAGGTGTGTTCAATGGCCCCGTCATTCAAAACGATCAGATCGTGTTCCTGCAATTTCTCCAACGTCGCCTCATCAACCCCTTTCAGGCTCGGCGGGTGGCCATGTTTTAGGAAACTGTCGAGAATGTGCGCGTGAAAGACGAGAACAGCGGGCGCAAGATCATCCCATCTTTTACGCGCGCGCCACTCGGTTAGAAGCTGCGGCAAAGCGGTAGCAACCTCTGGGTCCGTTACCACTGACATGTCGAGACTGTCAAAATGATGGGTTCGTGTCATCGTGGAACCTCTTATTACCCTGCGCAGCAGCTGAGCTTCGCCACGTCCATATCGAAGGTCTGCGCCGCCAGCTTCAGGCCTTCCACGGTCGTCAGATAGGGGAAGATCGTCTCGCCCAGTGTCTTTGTCGTCATCCCGAACTTCAGAGCCATGACCAGCGTCTGGATGGTGTCCGACCCTTCGGGTGCCACGATCTGGCCGCCAAGCAGTCTGTCGGAGTCCTTGTCCGCCACCAGCTTGATCAATCCACGTGTGTCGCGGGCGGCCAGTGCGCGCGGCACCTGATCGAGCGGCACGATGGAAGTCTTGATATCGAATCCGGCCTCCCGAGCCTCATGCTCGCCGAGGCCGACACCGGCAACCTGAGGGTCAGAAAACACGACCCATGGCATGACGGAATTATCGTAGCGCTGGTCACCGCCCAGAACGGCATTCTTCACCGCAAGCTTGGCGCCGTAGGCAGCCATGTAGACGAACTGATCCCGGTCGGTCACATCGCCCGCCGCGTAGATGCCGGGCACCGAGGTCCGCATGTCGTCGCCAATCACGATGGATCCGCGCGCGTTGGTCTCCACGCCGACCTCTTCCAATCCCAGACCATCGGTATTGGCACGCCTTCCAGCGGTTGAAACAAGATGATCCGCCGTCACTTCGACAGGTTCGCCGTCCCGTATGACCCGCAGGGTCACGCCTGCCGCATCACGGCGCACGCTGTCATAGCTCAGCCCAGTCAGCAGCGTGATCCCCTCGGCCGCAAAGGCGTCCGTCAAGGCCTCCGATACTTCTGGCTCTGCACCCGGCAACAGGCGCGACCGCGTGACCAGCGTGACCTTCACGCCCATCCTGCCCATCATCTGTGCCAGTTCCGCGCCGATGTATCCCGCGCCGATGAAGATCAGACTTTCAGGTAGGGTCGTCAGTTCCAGAAGGCTGGTGCTGTCGAGCGCGCCGATCTCCTCGATCCCGTCAATCGCCGGCAGGACCGGGCGTCCTCCCGTCGCGACGATCAGCTTCGGCGCGGTCAGGGTGCGGCCGCCGACGATGATACCGCCTTCAATGATTTGCGCAGTGCCGTCATCAATGTAATCGACACCGGGATATTGCGGCAGCAGGTCAGCGTATTTCTTCTGACGCAGGGTCGCCACCAGATCGTCCTTGGACTGAACCAGCGTTTGCCAGTCATCAACCTGGGCCTGACCGGACAGGCCGGGGAACCGCCCGGCCGCGTGGGCCCCATGGATCGCATCGGCCGCGCGGATCATCGCTTTCGACGGCACGCACCCGACATTCACGCATGTGCCCCCAATGGTGCCGTGCCCGACAAGCGCCACGCGCTTGCCCGCGTCAGCGGCTGTGATCGACGCAGAAAACCCTGCCGATCCGGCCCCTATGACAATCAGGTCGTAGCCGCCGTAGCCGTCGTCATTCCTGTCAGTGTCTTTCATCTTGGTATGCCTCATTTGTGTCTGGGTTGTTCTGTCTGGCGACAATCAGACAGTCGATCGCCTCGACGGCTGTAATCATCGTATCGCTTCGCTGGGTTTCATCCGGTTGAGGAAAAGGGCGTAGAGTCCGACAGCGGCAAACGCACCGAGGGAGATGCGGAGGGCGTAACGAAACTCTAGCCAGATGAGGGCAGCCGACAGCAAAGCGGCAATCGCCGTCGCCCAGAGTTTCGGACTTGGTCCCCGTCGGCCCGCGCGCAACCAGAGCGCCTGTGCAACGACGGCGAGGCATAAGAACAGCAGCGGGAACAGTACATAATCGAGCCAGCCGGTCAGGGCAGACAGGCCGACACCTGCTACAACGACGACCAGCAGCGGTGTAAAGCAACAAACAGCCATGAAGAGCGCACCGCCGAGCCCTCGTTTCAGCAATCGGTCGGGGTTTTCAGGTGTGTCCGTCAAGGGTCTGGCTTTCATTGAACTACGTTGAGGAATGACCGGGGTTTGGCGCTTCACGAGTCAATTTCGGGCAGGACAGACGCCGGATAGCCGTTGGCAGTCACCGCCCCGATGATGCTCGCCACGGTTGTTTCGGTATCTTCAAAACTCACGGCGAAGATACCCTGACCGTCCTCCGGTCCATCCTCAAAGCCATTGATTTCCACTGACGGAACGCCCCGGAGAGCGCTCGCGACGATGAAAGAACAGGACGGACAGGTCAATTCGCCGACGGTGATCTCGATCCTGCGCTCTTCAGCCAAGGCCGCAGACGATAGCGCGGCAACGGTGAGTGCCGATGACAACAGTAGGTGCTTCATGAATTTGATCCTTGCTCAGAATTTCAGGATATACGGGGTGATGTATGGAAAGATCATCGCGACAACGACTATCACGGTGGCGATCCAGAGCGTCGCCCGCATCACGCGACGATCAACCGGACGCGCGCAAGTGCCGTCTGTACAAACCTCCGCGCTCACAGGCTTGTAGGCCTTGTAAAACCCGTATCCTATGAATGCGGCGCTCAGAGCGAAAGTGTACCACTTGTAGGCATAGAGCGCGCCAAGCTGCGCGATGAAAACGCCTGTCACGCCGAAGCTCACAAGGACCAGCGGCAGGATACAGCACGAGGTCATTGCCACCGCGCCCAGAACGCCAAAGCCGGTCGCGCCCCAGCCCTTTGCGGTTTCATCACCGGCCCGTCCCGTCTGGCCGGGGATCTGCTCCGTTAAACCCTGCTCCATCGAATCGCCCTTGATTGGTTGTTTCCATCCTCCTAAGGTCTGTAGCTGATACAGGCTCAAGGGGCTTTTGCGTAAAATGCATGACAGAAGCGTGAAACCGCTCCGGCGGGTCGACTTGGCGCGGGCCACTGGCTGTAACCTCGAAACCATCCGCTATTATGAAACGGTCGGCATCATGCCCGACCCGCCCCGCAGCGCAAAAGGCTATCGAAGCTATGACGACACCCACGTCAGGCGATTGAAATTCGTCATGCGGTCCCGCGATCTGGGCTTCAGTCTGGAAGAAATCCGGGAGCTGATGGGATTGGTCGATAATCGGACCCAAACCTGTGCCGAGGTCCAGGCTGTTGCCGAGAGCCACCTGAAAGATGTTCAGGCCAAAATTGCCGATCTGGCCCGGATTGAACGTGTCCTGTCAGAGACTGTTGCCAGATGTACCGGCGACGCCGCCCCGGACTGCGCCGTCATTGATGCGCTGCTTGAAGCTTGAGAAAACTGCGTCGTCAGGGTTCCGATCCTTCGCCCTGCAGCGCTCCGGCTGTCATCGGGTCATCGGTTGCAGGACGCCGGTTGGCCAGCGCGATGCCAGCAAGCGACAGGCTGATACCCGCGACCTCGATCCAACCCAGACGCTCGCCGA
>Ga0209634_1000321_pt1 | contig 36817 bp, 31 predicted proteins | sample LinPmetageLP40_FD_184043 | JGI IMG/M metagenome (GOLD analysis project Ga0209634, IMG submission 184043) | Marine viral communities from the Pacific Ocean - LP-40 (SPAdes) (version 2) | ecosystem: Environmental > Aquatic > Marine > Oceanic | place: Pacific Ocean | collected 2010-08-26 | reverse complement strand
GTGATCAGCGACGAACCCGGCGCCTGCCCCAAATGCGGCATGACGCTGGTGCCCGTCGCGGCGCAGGACGAACACGGCGGGCATGGCGCACATTCCGGGCATGGCGGCGGTGCGGAGATCGAGGGGATCGAGGCGAATTTCATGTCGATGGTCGATCTGACCCGCGACATGCCCACCAGTCCAGATGGATTGAAGATGGAATGGATCGATGTCCCGTTCGGACCATTCTTTCCAGGCTTGCCCGGTGGGCTGCGGCTTGACCTGATACTTGACGGCGATGCGGTGGCCGAGGCAAAGGCCGAAAGCCAGATGGACAACGGTGATCTGCTGCCAGAAGCCGGGATCACACCCGAAGCTTTCGTTGATCGTCTGGCCGCACTGTCGCCGCTCAGCCCGGTGGCTTACCGCGAACTCGCGTGCCGCGCGCTGGAACGGGCGGCAGGCCAGGGCGCTGCCGCCGATACCGCAAATGCCCGCGTGGCAGCAGTGGAACGCGAGCGTATTGCCAGCCATCTGAACTGGTTGGCCGGGTTCGGCGCGCAGACTGGATACGGTTGGCTGGAAGCCGGTGCGGGTGCTCTGCAAAAGGCGCTGCGCACCGCCGACATGGACGAAATCGCGAAACTGGCGCCAAGGATCTCAACCTTTCTGCGCCGGGTTCACCGTACGCCGCTGCTGCATGACAAGCTAAGTGGGGTTGGCCGGTTGACGGGCGACGGTGCACTGTCCGGCCCGGCAGCGCGGGCCTCCGGTGAGGCTATCGACGCGCGCAGCGACGATCCTGTCCTGACGGCGCTAGGATTTGTCATGTTGACCGGGGCTGGCGATGATGCACTGGCGCGTCTTACGCAACGCACACGCGAAATTACACAGAGCATTGATCTGATTTCGAGGGCGGGAGCGATTGAAGCGCCCATGCCGATGGAGTTCGGCACGGCATCCGGGGATGGTGATGCAGTGGTGGAAACCCCGCGCGGTGCCGCACGGCTGCGCCTGACCATGACCGACGGAAAAATCACGGCAGCCGAGATCGGCACACCCACGGCGGCGCATATCGCGCTGATCGGCACGGTGGCCGAGGGCCGGGAACTGGGCGACGCATTGACGGCGATAGGATCGCTCGACATCAGCCCGTGGGAGATGACAGCGTGACGATCGTCTGGATTTTGCTGGCGTTCCTCGTGGGGGCCTATCTGATCGCGGTGCTGGAAGGCTGGGCCGTGCATGGACGTCTGCAACCCGCGCGTCCCGCGGTCTCGGCGCTGGCGCTTCTGGGGCGTGAATCGTTGCTGGCGCGCACGCCAGACCGGCTTTTCTTCGAAGCCGGGCCGGTGCTGCTGCTGGTCGCGGGGCTCCTTGCAGTGGCGGTCATTCCGTTGGCACCGGGGCTGATCGTCACCGACCTGGCCACCGGCGCACTGTTTCTGAACGCAGCCCTGGCCTATGTCCTGGTAGCGCTGATCATGGCTGGCTGGGGGCCGAACGGTGCCTATGGGATGATCGGCGGCTGGCGGTTCCTGGGGCAGTTCGTCGCCTATGCCATGCTGATCGTGATGCCGATCACCGCCGTGGCGATGCGGGCCGAGTCGCTTTCGACCGTGGATATCGTCACATCGCAGGTGGCCCTCTGGAACATCGCGTATCAGCCGGTTGGCTTCGCATTGTTCGTCGTGGCCGCCTTGGGCCTGGCCTGGTTGCCGCCGCTGGACCTGCCCACAGCGCCGGGCGATCTGGCAGGCGGGATCGAGGCCGAATATACCGGTGTGCGCCTGGCCGTGCTGCGGCTGGCCCGGATGACTGTGATCCTTGCGCTGGCAGGCGCGACGGTGACGTTTTACCTGGGCGGCTGGCTGGGGCCATGGCTTCCGGCGCCGGTCTGGAGCGGGCTGAAAATCCTGCTGGTCGCCGGGCTGATGGTCAGCGCCGGGCGGCTGGTGCCGCGGGTGCGCGAGGCGCGCTATCTGGCGCTGAGCTGGAAGCTGGGTATCCCGCTGGCCCTTGCAAACATCTTCCTTGTCGGCGTCATTGCACTGGTGGTCCCGATATGACCGGAATGACCGCGCAGATGATCTTTCTGGCCTTCTTCGGGGCGGCGGCGGTGTGGTTCGGCATCGTGGTCTTCCGGACCAAGTCGATGGTGCGCTCGGCTTTGGCGCTGCTGTTCTCGCAAACCGCAGTGGGGCTGATGTTTCTGGTCATGCAGGCCGAATTTCTGGGTGTCCTGCAGATCATGATGATGGCCACCGAGATGAGTGTGATGGCGATTTTCATGGTGATGTTCATGATGGATCCCGGCGGCATGGGCGCGATGGAGATGACACATCAGAAGCGCCTGTCGCTCTGGGCGGGTGGCATTGGTTTGATCGCGGCGCTGGCGGTGATCTGGCTGGCCGCATGGGGCCCTGCGGTACAGGAGATCCCCGGTGCCGCGCAACAGGCCGCCGATCTGGGTCGCGAGTTGCTGGGGCGCTCGATGTTTGTCTTCCAATCCGCCGGTCTGACGATCCTGACCGCGATGGTGGCGGCGACAATGGTGGCGATCGCGCCCCGGAAGGAGCGGAAGGAATGATCCTTGAATTGATGATCGCGCTGACCGCAGGCGCAGCGATGTTCGGCACCGGGCTTTACGGCGCGCTGAGCCAGACCAACCTGGTGATGATCATCATGGGTGTCGAATTGGTGCTGGCGGCGGCACTGGTCAATCTGGTCGCCTTCTGGCGTTACCTGCATCCCGAGGAACCTGCCGCGCAGATGTTCGTGCTGATCATCATGGCGGTGATGGCGGTCGAGATGACGGTCGGGTTCGGTATCGCCATCGCCCGCTTCCGGTCGCGCGGGTCGGTCGAGATGGAAGAAGCGCGCGAGTTGAAGGGATGATCTTTCTCGCGTTCACGATACTGTCGCCGCTGCTGGCGGGTCTGACGATCCTCGTCCTGCGCCGCGCGTCCGAGGCGCTGGGACTGACGGGTGCCGCGCTGGGACTGGTCGGGGCCTTGGGGTTGCTCGCAACGGCAGGCAGTGGCGATGTGCAGGCGGTGCTGACAGGCCTGCCCGACATGCCGCTGCGGCTGATCGCGACGCCGCTGACGGCGGTTCTGGCGCTGCTGGTCGCCACGGTCGCCGGTTTCGTTCTGACCTATGCTACGGGCTACATGGCGAAAGATCCCGAAAAACCGCGCTTTTTCGGCACCCTGCTGCTGTTCGTAACGGCGATGCAGGGGCTGGTGTTGGCGGGCGACTGGATCATGCTTCTGGCGGCATGGGAGATGATCGGTTTCGCCAGTTACCTGCTGATCGGCTTCTGGTATCGCCGCGACGGCGTGGCCAGCGCGGCGACACGCGCTTTTCTTTACACCCGTAGCGCCGATCTGGGGCTTTATCTGGGGGCATTCCTGCTGATCGGCGTGGCGGGCACGTCGGAGATTTCCGCGACCCTTGCCACCACCGGCACACCGGCGCTGATCGCCGGGCTGCTGTTGCTGGTCGCCGCGATGGGCAAATCGGCGCAGGTGCCGCTGCAGGACTGGCTGCAGCGCGCCATGGCCGGTCCGACGCCGGTGTCTGCGCTTTTGCACTCGGCGACGCTGGTAGCTGCGGGGGCGATCCTTCTGATCCGGGTGGCGCCGATGCTGCCGGGTGGCGCACTGCTGGCCATCGGCATCGTCGGCGGCGTAACGGCGGTCGTCGCTGGATTGATCGCGCTGGCCGAGCGCGACCTCAAGCGACTGCTGGCCGCCTCCACGTCCAGCCAATACGGGCTGATGCTGGTCGCGGTGGGCGCTGGCGCGCCGGTGGCGGCGCTTCTGCACCTGATCGCCCATGCCGCGATCAAGAGTTCGCTGTTTCTGGGCGCGGGAGTGTTCCAGCACGACCGCGACAGCACCACGATGGACGCGGTCGCGGGCGCAGGCCGCGCCCGGCCCGGTATCTTCGCGGGCTTCGCCATCGCCGCGCTGGCGCTGGCGGGCATTCCGCCGCTGGCCGGGTTCTTTTCCAAGGATGTGATTATAGCCGCCGCGCTGACCTCGCCATCGGCTGCCTGGCTGCTGCCGCTGACGCTGGCGGGTACGGTGCTGACCGGTGCCTATATGGGTCGCGCCCTCAGGGTGCTGTGGCACGGCGATCCCGGCACCAAACCCGGAGCGATCCCGCTGATGGCCACGGGAATGGCGGGGCTGGTGGCGCTGGCCGTCGTGCTGGGTGCGACGTTCGGCCCGCTGGAGCAGATGCTGAATGCGGAAATGCCCGAGTTCGGGTTGGCCGTTCCTGCGCTCGGGCTTGCCGCTGCGCTGAGCGGGCTGGCGCTTGGCTGGCTGGTGCCGGTGACCGGGCTGCTGCGCGGGCTTCTGCCCTGGGCCGAGCGCGGCTTTGTCGTAGCGGGCGGCATGGATGCGTTGATGGTCCGCCCGGCGCTGGCCATTGCCGCCGGATGCGAGCGGCTGGAACGTCGGCTTTACGATGGCGTGCTGGCTTTGGGCCGTGCCAGCCTGTCGCTGGGACAATCGGCGAGGCGCGCCGACCGTGATGCCATCGACGCCGCGATCTTCGGCCTCGTCGACCGTACCGTCATGCTCGGTGCCCGCGCACGCCGTTTGCAAAGCGGCTTCATCCATCGTGAACTGGCGATCACCACGATCGGCATCGCCGTCATAATCGTCGCGCTCTTCGCGGCCCCCTATCTGGTTTGAGGAGAGTGCAGCAATGTTGCCGCTTCTGAGTATCGCCACGTTTTTGCCCATTCTTGGCGGGCTGGTCCTGATGGCGCTGCCCGACCGATCCGCGCGGGTGACACACGGGGTGTCGATCGGCGTGACCGGCCTGACGTTCCTGATCACGCTGGCGATCTGGGCGCGCGGTATCGTTCCGGGCGGTTTTGCCCAGATCGAGGAAATTTCCTGGATTCCGGCCATTGGTGCCGCCTATCGGCTTGGCCTTGACGGGCTGAGCCTGCCTCTGGTGCTGCTGACCTCGCTGCTGTTTCTGCTCTCGGCAATCTATTCGGCGCGTGTGACCGAAAGGGCGGCCACATATGTGGTGCTGATGCTGATGCTGGAAACTGCTTCACTCGGCACTTTCATGGCGCTGGACGGGCTGCTCTTCTACATCTTCTTCGAGGTATCTCTGGTCGGCATGTATTTCATGATCGCCGGCTGGGGATACGAGGACCGGCAACGCGCGGCGCTGATGTTCTTTCTCTACACGCTGCTTGGGTCTCTGCCGCTTTTGCTGGCCATCCTCGGACTATATCTCAGCTCCGGCAGTTTCGACATGCGGGTCTGGATCGACGCCCCGCCGCTGACCGGCATCGCCGCGATGCTGGCACTGATCGCGATGCTGTTCACCTTCGCGGTCAAGATCCCGGCCTTTCCGGTGCATACATGGCTTCCGGCGGCGCACGTGCAGGCGCCGACGGCGGGCAGCGTCATTCTGGCCGGGGTGATGCTGAAATTCGGAACCTACGGGCTGATCCGCTTCGCCTTGCAGATGACGCCCGAAGCCTTCACGCGTGCAGGTGTGGTGATCCTTGTCTTCGGCGTGGTCAGCGCGATCTACGGTGCCTTTGCCGCACTGGCGCAGAGCGATCTGAAGAAGATGATCGCCTACACTTCCGTCAATCACATGGGGTATGTGGTGATGGGTGTGGCAGTGGCGGCACTTGCCACCGATCCGGCGATGCGCGTGGTGGCGCTGGACGGCGCAACATTGCAGATGATCAGCCACGGCATCGTCACCGGCGCGCTGTTCTTCCTGGTCGGCATGTTGCAGGACCGCGCCCATGTTCGCGACATGGGCGATTTCGGCGGGCTTCTGGGTCAGGTGCCGTGGCTCGGCTGGGCCTTCATCCTATCGGCTTTCGCCTCGCTCGGATTGCCGGGGCTGGCGCACTTCCCGGCCGAATTCCAGGTATTTCTGGCGACCCTCAACGCACAGCCATGGGCGGTGGTAGCGATCCTTGCCATCGTGGTAACTGCGGGGCTGTATCTGCGCTCCGTCGCGGCGGTGTTCCTTGGCGAGCCTAACCAGAAATGGGCCGCGATGCCCGATCTTGACCGGCGCGAGATGCTGGTGATCGTACCGCTTCTGATCCTGACGATCCTGATCGGTGTGGCGCCCGCCTGGCTTCTGAACATGATCCACACCACCATGGCGAGCCTGAGCTTCTGATGGCGCGCGATCTGTCGTTCCTGATCCCCGAGATCCTGCTGTCGCTTGCGGTGGTGGCGATGCTGATTGCCGAAATGGCGCGCCTGGCCCGACTGGCGTTATGGATCGGGTTGGTCGGGCTGACTGCCGCCACCCTGGCCACTCTGCCGTTGCTGGCTACGGATACCATCGTCTTCGGCGGCACCTACCGGATCGACCTTCTGAACGGCTGGGCCAAACTGATCCTGCTGCCGGGCACCGCCCTGTCGCTGCTGCTCGCAAGGGCCGAGATTGCCGGGAAGGAACGGGAAGGCAGTGTCTATTCGCTCCTGTGTCTCGTCACGCTGGGCGCGCTGATGCTTGCGGGCGCAGGTGACATGATGATGCTGGTGCTTGGCATAGTGCTGACGGGGCTGGGGTCGTTCGCATTGGTTGCCTATCCGCGCGACGACGCCGCGACCGAGGCGGGGATGAAGTATCTGGTCTTCGGTGCGGTCACCGGATCGGTGATGATCTACGGGCTGACCTTCTGGTTCGGCGGTGCTGGCTCGACGTTGTTCGCAGACCTCGGCGCGTTGGATGGCAAACCGCTCATCGCAATTGCCGGGCTGGTCGCGGTGATCGTCGGGCTGGGCTACAAGGCCTCGCTGGTGCCGTTCCATTTCTGGGCACCGGACGCCTATGACGGTGCACCGGTGTCGGTCGCGGCCTATCTTTCGGTGATCACCAAAACAGCCGCGATCTTCGCCTTCGCGCAGGTGCTGCGTGATCTGCCGACGGGCAGCGGGTGGCCGCTGGTGATTGCCCTGATTTCCGCCGCGACGATGACCTACGGTTATCTTGCCGCCGTGGTGCAGACCAATCTGGTGCGGCTGATCGCCTATTCCTCGGTCGCGCAATCAGGTTATTTCCTTATGGGCATCGTGGCGCTGGGCGTCAGCCCGCTGGCCGTTCCCGGTGTTATTATCATGGCTGCGGCCTACGTGGCGATGAATCTCGGTGCCTTCGCCATCGTCCTTGTGGTCGGGCGGCACCTCGACGACATCAGGGGCTTCGGGCGCACCCATCCCATAGCCGGTGTGGCAATGGTGGTGTTTCTCCTGTCGCTGACCGGCATACCACCGCTGTTCGGGTTTGTCGGCAAGGTCTACCTGTTCGGTGCAGCCATCGAGGCCGGATATCTCTGGCTGGCGATCATCGGCATCCTCAACTCGGTGCTGGCGCTCGGCGTCTATCTGCGGATCGTCGTGCCGATGTATCAGGCGGTGCCCGAGGACGTGGCAGGCTTCAGGAATTCGCTGCACCCGGCACTCATCGCTGTCATAGGTATGACTTCGGTTGTGACATTGGGCATGGGACTGCTGGCTGGCTTGTTTCCAGGCTAGAGAATGAACCGAACCAGGGAGCGTGCGATCCGCTTCTTCAGTCGATGGGCCATTGGCCCATCTGGCCTGTTCCTGATCGACGATGCGACTATCCATGGTCCTGCCCGGCAACCAAACCTCTCGGAAAATCCGGCATATCCGATTTTATGGGACAGAGCGCTGATGCGCTGATCCCGTTATTGTGATCCTGTCTGTAACCAGAATTGCTACCGTCTGTGTTTTCCAGCGCATATGCCTGTCGCGATGACTTGCGTACTCACCGGAGTAACGCTCGACTGGCCTACTCGAAGAGGGATTGATGATGGCAAAAGACGGACTCATGAAGCGGTGGTGGATGCGCCATCTCGTTGTGATTGCACTGGCGGCCCTGGGAACTGCGATGTTCCTGTACAGTCGGACCGAGTGGTCTCCGATGCACCGATGGAACCGGGCATTGGGTGACATGTCACTGGTTCTGGTGGCTATGGCGATGGCACTGGGACCGATATCCCGGCTTTCCCGAGGCTTCGTCCGGATACTGCCCTATCGTCGCGAGTTGGGTATTTATGCGGTCCTTCTGGCACTGATCCACGCAGGGGTTATCCTGTTTGGCTGGGTCCAGCTGGATCTGATGCGCCTGATCGGTTTTGAATATCATCCCGGTCTGGAAAGATATGTCATGGTGCAGCAGGGCTTTGCGCTGGCCAACCTGATCGGTGTGCTGGCGCTTCTCTACGGAGCAGTCCTTGCTGGAACATCGAACGATTTCAGCCTGCGCTGGCTTGGCGACAAGGTCTGGAAATTCGTTCAACAAGGCACTTACGTGCTGTGGTGGCTATCGGTGGCCCATACCGCATATTTCCTGTTCATTCACTTTCTCGACTTTCATCGCAGCACGCCGGATGCAAACTGGTTCCAGTGGCCGTTCGTCGCTCTGGTCGGGACTGTGATGGTTCTTCAGATTGCGGCATCCCTGAAGACCTGGCGAAAGGCGCGTCAGAGGGGAACCGGCACAGCAGCGACGGTTTAGCCCAGCCTGTTCGGTGCGGGTCAGATACTTACCGGTTTCCGGGCAGGACCTCTTCGTCGTGCCCGGATACCGGTCCGGCCCTCTGCGCCCTTCAGGGCAAGGATAGCTTGCTCAGCCAAGAACCACTCAGACCATCAGGGATGCGGCAGCCCATCCCTTCGAGCCGGTCTCAGCCGCAGGTCACATCGGGATTGAATGGGGCGAAAACCCCGGTGGGATTTTCGCGCTGTGTCCAGATATGCAGGTCGTAATGCGGTTCAAACCCATGGGCTTCGTCGCCTTCGGTGTCGCTCATGTCAGCCATGACATCCCAGGGCTGATCGCCAGACATCGGCACTCCGTCTTTCCCCGCCGCGGTCCAGGCAGCCTGGAATATCAGGTTTTCGACACCGACAAGCTGCAAAGATCCGTCGGGCTGTGGTTCATAAAGCAATATCGACGGAGTGGTGAAATCTGTGTTCATACCGTTCCCGTTCACCCGGCCCGTGCCAGGGGGGGACAGCCCCAGAAGCCCCGGATGGATATAATGAATGCCCATCGCTCCCATCTCGGCGGGCAGGCCTTCAGCAGCGGCGGATACGCAATCGCCGGGAGGTGCGGGGAAAAAGCCCTCGGCAAGAGCCACGTTGATATCTGCATATTTCGCCGTCGCGGTCAGGATGGTGTCGATCTGATCGGTTTCGGCCAGGGCGGCACCGACGGTCAATACGCTGACCGTAAGTGGTATAAATCCATGTCTCATACGATGAGTCCTCTCGAAGGAATTTTCGATCCCGCCACCCCACTTTACGCTACGTTAACTTGCGCACCTTTTCAAGCTGGGTATGGGCGCGGCTTGAGTGGTATTCAGGCCTGCTTTGTGTGACGACGCGACTTCTGATCTCGCGACAGGGTCGCCATGAGGTCGCCGAAACGGTCTCCCTGGATCGAAATATGCTTTCGCATCTCGCCGGCGGCACTTTCGGCATCGCCCGCAATCAGGCAACGCATGATGCGTTCGTGCTCGTCGAGCGAGGATGTGATACGGTCGCGGGCGCGCAACTGGATGCGACGGAATGCCTTGAGCCGCTTTTGCAGCCGGTCGATCTCCTGGAGCAGGAAGGCATTGCCGCCGATCATGCGGATGGCTGCATGAAACCGTTCATTGGCATAGTAGTAGGCATCGGCGTCGCCCGCCGCAGCGGCCTCGGTGCAGGCGTCGTGCCGCTGACCCAGATCGGCAAGGTCGTCGGTCAGTGCCCGCCGCGCCGCATTGCGCGCGCACAGCGCCTCCAGTTCGGCCATGACCTCGAACATCTCCGACAGACGCTCCGGCCCGATCTCGACGACGAAAGCTCCGCGCCGGGGAATATGCTCAACCAGGCCGGTGGCGGCGAGCTGAAAGATCGCCTGCCGCACGGGTGTGCGCGAGACTGAGAAATCGCGTGCAAGCGCCGCTTCGTCCAGCCGGTCGCCGGGGCGGATATGGCCTGTCAGTATGCGATCCTCGAGTGCGTCGCGCAGATCGATAGGCGTGGCTGGCATGGTCGGTCGTCCCTCCTGCCCCGACACTAGCCCGGCGCGAAGAATATAAGAAGCGCGGAATTGTATACAAAAAGATTGATATGGGACATTCGACCAGGTTACGTGTCGTCACGGGAAGAGTGCCGTCCGGGGAGGGACGCACCGCCGATACCAGACAAAGATTCGGGAGGATCACAAATGACCTATGTTCGCACCGCCTTCGCAGCCGTGCTTGCCACCACGCTGCTCGCATCGGGCGCGTTCGCCCAGACCCTCAAGCTCAGCCATCAATGGTCGGAGGGCGACGTGCGCCACAAGGTCGCCCAGATGGTCGCCGACGAAGTGGCCGCAGCCGACGTCGACCTTGATATCCAGATTTTTCCGAACCAGACCCTCTTCAAGGCGCGCGAGCAGTACACGCCGCTCAGCCGCGGGCAGCTTGATATGACCGTCCTGCCGCTGTCCTATGCGGGCGGGCAGCAACCGGCGTACAACCTGACGCTGATGCCCGGACTGGTGAAGAACCACGACCACGGCGACCGCCTGTCGAATTCACCGTTCATGGAAGAAATCCAGAAGATCATGGCCGGGGACGATGTGATGGTCCTTGTCCACGGATACCTCGCGGGCGGCTTCGGCTCCAACAAGGGCTGCATCACTGCGCCAGAAGATGTGGCGGGCCTCAGCATCCGCGCCGCGGGCAAGTCGTTCGAACAGATGCTGGCCGGAGCCGGGGCTTCGATCAGTTCGATGGCATCGTCCGAAATCTACCCGGCGCTTCAGACCGGCGTTCTCGACGCGGCCAACACCTCGTCCGAAAGCTTCGTGAGCTACCGTCTGTATGAGCAGCTGTCCTGCTACACACCCGCGGGCGACTATGCGCTGTGGTTCATGTATCAGCCACTGCTCATGAACAAAACGACCTTTGACAACCTGACACCTGAACAGCAGGAGGCGTTGACCACTGCCGCCGCCAACGCAGAGGCCTTTTATCTGCAGGAAGCCAAGAAGGGCGATGCGGACGCAGCCAAGGTCTTCTCCGACAACGGTGTGGAACTGGCCGAGATGTCCGAGGCGGATTTCAACGCGTGGCGCGAGTTGGCGAAAACCACTTCCTATCCCGCCTTCGTGGAGGAGACGCCGGACGGACAGCGTCTGCTGGACATGGCTCTCTCGGTCGAGTGATCTGACCCACCTGATCCGGGGCGGTGCGCGTTACGCGCCGCCCTTCACTGACCCGAAGGAACGCCTGCGTGACCCCCATCGTAACCCGCGAACACCCCGTGGCCATTCGCTATATCGGCCACGTCTCGACCCTCTGCGGCATTGCGGCGTCGCTGATGATCCTGGCGTCCGTCCTCATCACCTGCCAGATGATCTTCGTCCGCACGGTCCTTAACCGTTCGACGGTCTGGCAGACCGAAGTGGTGATCTACCTGATGATCGCCGCGACGCTCATCGGCCTGCCCTATGTCCAGAAGCTGCGCGGTCACGTCGGCGTCGACCTGCTGCCGACACTTCTGCCCGCCTCGTTCCGCCGTGCGCTGGCCGGAATAACGCTGACGATAACGGCGGCGATGATGGCGGTCATGCTCTTCTACGGCTGGGAAATGTGGTACCTGGCCTGGGTTCGCAACTGGAAGTCGGAGACTGTCATGGCCGTGCCGCTGTGGATTCCGTGGTTGTTCGTGCCGCTAGGGTTCGGCCTTTTCCTTCTGCAGCTGGCGGCCGATCTGTGGCTGACTTTGCGCGGCGCTCCGATGGACGAAAAAGGACTGCCCGCGATCGGTCCCGAACCCTTGGAGGAATACTGATGGACCCGCTGGTCCTTGGCGGTCTGGTCGGCGTCGCCACGATCGTCGTCCTGTTCTCGGGTGTGCCGGTCGCGGTCGGCCTGTTGATCGTGTCGACGTTCTTTCTCTTCGTGTTCGACGGTCCGCGCAGCCTTCAGGCCCTGCCGGAGCTGTTCTACGGCGATCTGAATTCCTTCGCGCTGCTGTCGATACCGATGTTCATCATCATGGGCTCCGCCATCGCCTCGACCCGTGCGGGGCCGGATCTCTACGAGGCGCTGGAACGCTGGCTGACCCGCGTGCCCGGCGGCCTCGTCGTCTCCAACCTCGGGGCCTGCGCTCTGTTTGCCGCGATGTCCGGCTCCAGCCCCGCGACCTGCGCGGCCATCGGAAAGATGGGCATCCCCGAGATGCGCAAGCGCGGCTATCCGGATGAAGTGGCGGCAGGCTCGATCGCTGCGGGCGGAACGCTGGGCATCCTGATCCCACCGTCGGTCACGATGATCGTCTACGGCATCGCTACCGAGACCTCGATCGGACGGCTCTTCCTGGCAGGAGTGTTGCCGGGCCTTCTCCTCGTGACGTTGTTCATCGCCTGGGCCATCTTCGATACCTGGCGGCGAGGAGCTGCGGGCGTGGCGCTGTCAGGGGTACGCTATACATGGGCGCAACGGCTGGAAATTCTGCCCCGCGTGGTGCCATTCCTGCTGATCATCGCGGGCGTGCTCTATGCCCTCTACGGCGGCATCGCGACACCATCGGAAACGGCGGCCGTCGGCGCGCTGCTGTGCATCGTCGTCGCGGTCGTCGTCTACCGGATGTTCCGGTTCAATGCGCTCTGGGCCGTGCTGCGCGACTCGACGCGGGAATCTGTGATGATCCTTTTCATCATCGGCGCGGCGGGGGTGTTCTCGTTCATGCTTTCGTCGCTTTTCGTCACCCAGTCCATTGCGGGGTGGATCGCCGATCTCGATGTGAACCGTTGGGTGCTGATGGGGATCATCAACCTTTTCCTTCTGGTCGCGGGGTTCTTCCTGCCGCCCGTCGCCGTCATCCTGATGTCCGCACCGATCCTGCTGCCGATTATCCTGGCCGCGGGCTTCGACCCCTACTGGTTCGCTGTCATCGTCACGATCAATATGGAAATCGGCCTGATCACGCCGCCCGTTGGACTCAATCTCTATGTCATCAACGGCATCGCGCCCGATATCTCATTGCGCAAGATCCTCGCTGGATCGCTGCCCTTCGTGCTGAGCATGGTGGTAGCAATCATCGTTTTGTCGGCCTTCCCCGGCATTGTGACCTGGCTGCCCGATATCGTGATGGGACCTGAGCTGTGAGGGGCGCAAGCCTACTGTCTGACCTAGTGGGCCGGGTCGCGGATGCGGGACGGGGTCTTATGTCGGCCCCACCCGCCCGCGACATCGCCGACCTTTGCGAGGCGGTTCTGTCTGGCAAGGGCGAGGCGACGGGGCTGGCGCAGGCCCGTGCCATATTCGAGCGTTACGACGCCATGACCGCCGACCGCCGCCGTGCCTTCTTTGGCACCCTGCGCGACCGTTTCGGCGTCGACGCCGCACGGGTCGAGGCGGCGTGGGCGGGCCGGAAAGATGGCGACCTGCGCAACCTGCACACCGCATCGGAGCCTCGCTCGCAGGAACTGATCCGACGGCTCAACCGCGCGCCCGGCGGCACGCGCCGGCTGGTGGCGATGCGGCGCGATCTGCTCGACTTTCTGGCCCGGGATGCCACGCTCAAGCCGCTGGACGATGACTTCCGTCATCTTTTTTCCTCGTGGTTCAACCGCGGTTTCCTCGAACTGCGCTCCATTGACTGGTCCACCCCGGCGGCCATCCTCGAAAAGATCATCCGCTACGAGGCGGTCCACGAGATCAGCGGCTGGGACGATCTGCGCCGCCGCGTGGGCGCGCCCGACCGCAGGCTTTATGCCTTCTTCCATCCCGCTCTCGCCGACGACCCGCTGATCTTCGTGGAAGTGGCTTTGACGACCGGCATTCCCGGCGACATCGGTGCCATTCTGGCCGAAAGTCGCGAAATGCTGGAGCCGCGACAGGCCGAGACGGCGGTTTTCTATTCCATCTCCAATTGTCAGGCGGGGCTGCGTGGCATCTCTTTCGGCAACTTCCTCATCAAGCAGGTGGTCGAGGAGTTGCGCCGAGAATTCTCGGGCCTCGACACCTTCGTCACGCTCTCGCCGGTACCTGGCCTGCGCCGCTGGGCCAGGGAAAACGCCGACGCCCTGCCACCGCGCCTGTCAAAAACGGCGTCCTCCGATACGCCGGAGGCTTCGGCCCTGGCCGAGTTGACGGCGTATTACATGCTCGTCGCCCGTGCCGACCGCGGCGGTGCCACCGACCCTGTCGCGCGGTTCCATCTGGGTAACGGTGCACGGCTGGAGCGCATCCATCCCGCCGCAGATCGCAGCCCGCGCGGCATGGCAGGGTCCTGGGGCGTGATGGTCAACTATCTCTATGACCTTGCAACGATCGAGCGGAATCACGAAGCCTATTCGACCGACGATCAGGTCATCGCCGCCCCCGCCGTGCGGCGCTTGCTGAAATCACACTGAGAGGGGCCGACATGCCCGACACAAATCATCTGATCCGTGCCCTTCGCTCGGCCTCCGATGGACGCGGCGACGCACTCTTCGCCACCGATACCACCGGGACGGTCACGACCTACGCCGATCTCTGGGACGGGGCAGCCCGCATGGCACAGGCGCTCGTCTCGCTTGGCGTTGAACCGGGCGACAGGGTCGTCATGCAGGTCGAGAAGTCGGTCGCCGCGCTGCAATGCTACCTTGGCACGGTGATGGCCGGAGCGGTCCATCTGCCTCTCAACACTGCCTATACTGCCTCCGAGGTCGAGTATTTCCTGACCGATGCGTCCCCCCGCGTCTTCGTCTGCGACCCGGCCCGGCAGGCGGAGATGAAGACAGCCACGCGCGAGGCCGCGGTCGCCCACATCCTCACCCTCGATGCCGATGGACGGGGCACCCTCGCCGAGGCGATGGAAGACGCGGCCCCCCTGCCCGCAGCCATCCCGCGCGAAGCCGGTGACATCGCCGCGTTCCTCTATACATCCGGCACGACGGGCCGCTCCAAGGGGGCCATGCTGACGCACGGAAACCTTGTCTCGAACGCCGTCGCCCTGCGCGACCTGTGGCAATTCACGGCAGACGACGTGCTGATCCATGCGCTTCCCATTTTTCACACACACGGCCTGTTCGTCGCGATCAATGTAACCCTGATGGCCGGCGGCCAGATCCTTCTGCATCGCAGCTTCGACGCCGCCGCCGTTCTGGCCGACTTCCCCCGTGCAACGACGCTGATGGGCGTGCCGACCTTCTATACCCGGCTGCTGGACCAGCCGGGCCTGACGCGACAGGCCGCTGCACACATGCGCCTGTTCGTGTCCGGTTCCGCGCCTATGCTGACGGATACGCACGCGAAATGGCACGATCGCACCGGACATATCGTGCTGGAACGCTACGGCATGACCGAGACCTGCATGAACACCTCGAACCCCTACGACGGCACGCGCAAGCCCGGTAGCGTGGGCCTGCCCCTGCCGGGGGTGGAGGTGCGGCTGACCGGGCCCGACGGCACCCCCGTACCCACGGGCGAGCCCGGCGATATCGAGGTACGTGGCCCCAACCTCTTCGCGGGCTACTGGAACATGCCCGAGAAGACTGCGGAAGACATGCGGCCCGGTGGGTGGTTCGCTACCGGCGATATCGGCACGGTGGATGCCGACGGTTACTATACCATCGTCGGGCGGTCGAAGGATCTTATCATATCGGGCGGCTACAACATCTATCCCAAGGAAATCGAGACGCTGGTGGACGCTGTTCCCGGTGTGGTCGAAAGCGCGGTCTTCGGCGTGCCTCATCCCGACTTCGGAGAGAGCGTCGCCGTCGCCGTCGTCCGCCTGCCGGGCGCAGACCTGAAGGACGAGGATCTGCTTGCTGCCGTGACGCCGGATCTTGCCCGCTACAAGCTCCCGCGCCACATCCATTTCCTTGACGCGCTGCCGCGTAATACAATGGGCAAGGTGCAGAAAACCGAACTGCGACGCATCTTCGGCGGAAACTGATACCGGGCACATTGTCCGCTGATCGAACCCGCGTCCCACCATAGGCCAATGTGCGAGCCAGTATGGTTGCCGGGATTCTTGATGGGTCAAGCCAGAAACGTGGACGGAAGATACGGGTCTTGTTCCCCGCGCAACTCCTGTGGTGTGAACCTTCAAGCAAGGCGGATTCAATGCCAGAAAACCCATCTTGATACAGCGCCAGCTTTCCAGGGTTCTGCGCCCTCACAGGCGGTCGATAACTCGAAAAAGCGATTTTAAACAGCAATTAGTGACAGAAAGCCGGATTTGCATGGACACCCGGGACTTGCGCAATACCTGATAGATGAAATCTGCTGGCACACGCCAAGAGGAGGGCGAAGATGACCGTCGAAAAGAGCGATCTTGTTAAACGGGGCATGGCCGCGCGACTGACGGATCGCGAATGGGAAGCCGTCCGCGACTGCTGCACTGAAATCAGGGATGTTACGGCCAAGACCTTGATCTCGCGAATGGGCGAGTCGCTGGACCGCAGCCTGTTGCTGATAGACGGGATCGTCGGGCGGCATGTTCCCGGACCGCACCGCGATTTTCGTGAAATGGTCGCGCTGGAGGTTCCGGGCGACTTTGTTGATCTGCACAGCTTTCCGATCGGAACTCTGGACCATGACGTGACGGCCATGACGAATGTCAGACTCGCCGTCCTTCCTCACGATCTCCTTCGGCAACTGCTGATCGACTCACCCGACATAGGCATCGCTCTCTGGGGTCAGACTGTCATCGACGCATCCATCCACCGTTACTGGTCGTTCCGCGTCGGTGCCCTGCGGGCCAGCGGACGGATCGCCAATTTCCTTTGCGAGATGGAGACCCGGCTGGGAATGGCTGGACTGGCCGAAGGTCAGAGTTTCGACCTGCCTTTGACGCAGACCGATCTGGGCGAAGCTTGCGGCATGTCCGCCGTGCACGTGAACCGCGTCTTGCGGGAGCTGCGCGAGGCGGGCTGCTGCGTCTTTCAGGACGGTCGCGTGACGATCATCGATCTGCCAAAGCTGACCGAAATCGGTCAGTTCGATCCAGGCTTCCTGACCATCGGACTGAACCGGACCTAGACATGTTCTCCAACGGACATCTGCACATCCACACGCAGGCCGTCCGCTTTCCAATCGAACACAATCGTCCCGTTCATGGCCCCGACGATGGTGCGAATGATCCCGGACCCGCCCTCGCGTACCGGGGCTGTAACCGGTGGACCCCCATTTTCCTGCCAAACCAGCTTCAGAACATCGCAATCCAAGTGCCAGGATAGGTCGACATGCCCTTGCAGCGCGCTCAGTGCACCGTACTTCACTGCATTGGTCGCAAGTTCATGCAGAATCAGCGTCAAAGGCGTGACCCGGGATTCGGGCAGAACCACGACCGGACCGTTCAATACAAATTGCGTTCCGGCCATCGGAGCATAGGCATGAAGGATGGTCTCGGCGATCTGAGACAGCGCAAGACTTTCCCGTGATCCATCCTCTCCGATCGTGTCGAAATGCGCTTTTCCCAAGGCCAGCAATCGGCCCGTGATCACATCGCGCAAGGCTTCGGATCCTGGATAGTCCCGACTTGTCATCTTGATGACGACGGCCATGACGTTCACGATATTGCGCAACCGGTGAAGCAATTCGCGGGACCGAAGCGCCGCTGCCTCCTTCTCTTTCCTGCGCTGAGACGAGACGTCGAGTTGCGATCCGAAATAAAACACCAAATTGCCGTCCGGGTCTGAAATCGGACCGAGTTGCAACGCATTTATGAATTCCGAGCCATCCTTGCGATAATTCACGATCTCGACTGTCGCCAGCTCCTCGCCGATCAGGACTTCGCGCAACCTCTCGATGCTGTCGCGTGTGGTGCCCGGTCCCTGCAGGAACCTGCAATTCCGACCGATGACCTCCTCCATCGAATAACCTGTCAAATCACAGAAGGCATCGTTCGCGAATACAATGGGATTGTCGGTTTGCGTAGGATCGCTGATGCACAGGGGCATGCGGATATGACTGATTGCCTGCCGGAACACTTCACCTTTGGCTTTGTTCCAACTGGCCGACAGTTCGGCCAGTCGCGCTGCGACGACATCTTCCAATCTTAATCCTTTCGAAATGGACCAGTTGGTGCAGGAATTCTTGAATCATGCCGCACCGCAATGCCCTACGGCGCGCCCCCATAGAACCCAGTTCTCCGGCGTCCTCAAGCCAGCTCACGCACGGAAATGTACGATGTTATCAAATATCAATATCATCCGACCGATTTATGCTGGTGCATAATACGCACGGATATCTCAGGAAGATCCGTTCGCCGGTTTCGTCGAACGCCCGACAAGGATGCCAAGCCCCAGGATAGCTGCGGCCCCGCCGAAGACCAGCACCTTGCGCATAAGATCGCCGTCGACAATCAGTCCGTCATCATAAGCGCGACTGTCATAGGGACCGTGCGCCGTCGCCGCCTGATCCCGAACCGGCCCATCCAGGTTATCGGGTCCATCCTCCGTCGGTCGGTCGGACTTTTGCATGCGAACGCCCTCATCCTCCAATCTGCTCTCCACCACGTCGGGGACCAGAATATTGCCGACCATCAATTTCAGCACAGAACTACCGACCAGCATTTCCCGCGCATCCGTATCAATGGCCCGAAGAATACCCCGTGCAGCGACTTCCGGCTGAAATATCGGCGGGGCGGGTTGCGGTTTGCGGTCCATCCGGTTGCGCGCCCAGTCAAATTGCGGCGTGTTCACCGCAGGCAATTGCACCATCGACAATGTAATCGGGCGACCGGCCCGCCTGATTTCAATGCGCAGGGACTGTGTGAAGCCTTCGACCGCATGTTTCGCTCCGCAATAGGCCGCCTGGTTCGGAACGGAGACATAGGCAAGGCCGGACCCGACATTGACGATATTGCCTCGCGACATGATGCGCAGCGCAGCGCGGCAGCCGTTTACCGTACCGAGATACGTGGTATCAGTGATCTTGCGGAACTCCGTCTCGCCGACCTTGTCGAAGGGCGAGAAGCTCGTGAGCATGGCGGAATTGACCCAGATTTCAGGCACCCCCAATTCCGCCACGATCCGGTTTGCGGCCTGATCCAACATTGTGCCGTCCGATACATCGACAGCCTCGGTCCAGATGCGGTCGCCCAGTTCGGCCACCATTTCATCCAGACGTTCCTGCCCTCGCGCCAGGACCGCGACGCGGTATCCCCGGTCCAAAAGAGCATCTACTGTCGCGCGGCCCACACCGGCGGACCCTCCGGCGACCACGGCGACGGGATGATGGGTTGGGGACATTGAGGACTCCTGCGGAAATGGCCATGCGACCCAATGGACCGTTTGGTCGAACAAACGCACGTTCCCACGCAAAAGGTTCCGGCACCCGGCATTCTATCTTCCAGGACAACCGCACACCGCGGGCACGACCGGACCCGTCTGCGATCTTGCGCAGAAAGGATCAGTCCGTAAGATCCGCAAGCCGATTACCACCCGCCGCATTGAACCACGCGATAAGGGTACGGCGTTCGGCGGACGTGATACCGGTAAGGTTGGCGGGGGGCATGGCCTGCGTCACACCAGCCTGTAAATATATCTGGCGGGCCTGCGCCGCGATGTCTCCGGTGGTTTCCAGATAGACGCCCTTGGGGGCCCACCGCAGGCCGTCCCAGTTCGGTGTGCGTGCGTGACACATCGAACAGCGGCCCAGCACGATGCTCTCGACCTCGGCGAAACCCTCGGCCTGTGCATAGCGCATCTGACCGTCGGTCAGCGGCATGGCTTCGATCGCGTCGTAATCGCCGTCCCATGTGGAAGCGGTAGACAACCAGGCAATCACCACGAAAATTACCGCCGTCGCGCCCAGCGTCCAGGCTGGTCCGCTGCCGGTCGCATGCTTTGTATTGAAGTAATGCCGGATCGTGACACCCATCAGGAAGACAAGCGCCGCAATGATCCAGGCGTATTGCGTTCCGAAGGCCAGTGGATAATGGCCCGACAGCATCAGGAATATCACCGGCAATGTCAGATAATTGTTATGCGTCGACCGCAGCTTGGCGATCTGACCGTACTTCGGGTCAGGACTGCGCCCGGCCTGCAGGTCGGCCACCACAATGCGCTGGTTCGGCATGATGACGAAGAAGACGTTGGCCGTCATGATCGTTGCCGTCATCGCACCCAGATGCAACAGGGCGGCGCGCCCGGTAAAGACCTGATTGAGCGCCCAACTGAACACGACGATCCCCACAAACAGAATTAACATCACTGTCGTCGGTCTTGTTTTCAAAGGGGATTTGCACAGCAGGTCATAACCGATCCAACCCGCAGCAAGGAACGCCGCCGAAATCGCGATGGCTTGCCATGTGGCCAGGTCGGCTTTGGCCGGGTCGATCAGGAACAACTCCGCCCCGGCCCAGTAGACGACCGCCAGAAGGGCCGCGCCGGACAGCCACGTGGCATAGCTTTCCCATTTGAACCAGATCAGGTGGTCGGGCATGTTGTCCGGCGCGACCATATATTTCTGGATATGATAAAAGCCGCCGCCATGGACCTGCCATTCCTCGCCCGACGCGCCGGGGGGCAAGGGCACGTCTTTCCGCAAGCCCAGATCCAGCGCGATGAAATAGAACGACGACCCGATCCACGCGATCGCGGTTATGACGTGCAGCCAGCGCACCGCAAAGGCCAGCCAGTCCCACATGATGGCAAGATCGTACATCGGCAGCATCTCCGTCGTCGGTGGCAGGCAGGCTCAGCTGCCGCGATAGGTGGTATAGCCGAACGGCGACAGCAAAAGCGGCACGTGGTAATGCGCCGCCTGTGACATGCCGAACCGCAACGGCACGATGTCGAGAAACCTGGGGCTTTCCGACGGAACGCCGCAGCGATCGAAATAATCACCGCAGTGAAACACCAGTTCATAGGTTCCCGCCGTGAATTCCGTCGCCGGCAGGATCTGCGTGTCGGTGCGTCCGTCGGCGTTGGTCGTCAGGACGCGCAGCGGCGTCCGGGCATCGCCGTCGATGCGGTACAGGTGAACTTCCAACCCCTCGGCGGGGCATCCGCGCGCCGTGTCCAGAACGTGCGTCGTAAGGTATCCGGCCATGGCATGCTTTCCTTTTGCAAGTCGCAAGAGTGCAATACGCGCGAGCCAAGGTGAAGTGGAGAATCCCGAAAATCCCGCCCCTTCCCTTGAAAGTCACCGCAAAGCTGTCGCCATATGGCCATCAGCACCGCAGGAGCAGCCGATGATCCGATATCCCCGCGACCTTCAGGGCTACGGCCCCACGCCGCCGGACCCGCAATGGCCGAACGGCGCGAAGATCGCCGTTCAGATCGTTCTGAATTACGAAGAAGGCGGTGAAAACAATATTCTGCATGGTGATGCGGCGTCCGAGGCCTTCCTGTCGGAAATCGTCGGGGCCGCCGCCTGGCCCGGTCAACGCCACGCCAATATGGAATCGATCTACGAATACGGCGCCCGCGTCGGCTTCTGGCGGCTGCACCGGATGCTGCGCGATTTGCCTGTAACCGTCTATGGGGTTGCCACTGCACTGGCCCGGTCGCCCGCACAGGTGGATGCGATGCGGGATGCCGGTTGGGAAATCGCGTCGCACGGTCTGAAATGGATCGAGCACAAGGACATGGCGGAAAACGATGAACGCACCGCCATTGCTGAAGCCATCCGTCTGCATACCGAGGTTGTGGGGACGCCACCGCGGGGGTTCTACTGCGGGCGGTCATCGGAAAACACGATCCGGCTGGCCACCGGGACAGGGGCCTTCGCCTATATCGCCGACTCTTATGCCGACGACCTGCCCTATTGGATCGAAGTGGGTGACAGGGATCAGTTGATCGTGCCCTATACGCTGGACTGCAACGATATGCGCTTTGCCACGCCGCAGGGGTTCAATGCGCCCGAACAGTTCTTCGACTACCTGCGCGCCACTTTCGATACACTGCACGCCGAGGGTGTCGCGGGTGCGCCCAAGATGATGTCCGTCGGGTTGCATTGCCGCCTGGTCGGTCGCCCGGGTCGGGCCGAAGCCCTGCAACGGTTTCTCGACCACGCGCGGACCAGGGGTGATGTCTGGTTCGCCACCCGCGAACAGATCGCCGACCATTGGGCTGCAACCCATCCCCATACACGACGCGAAAACCCCAGCCAGATGGATCGCGATAGTTTCGTCGCCCGCTTCGGTGGTATTTTCGAGCACTCGCCGTGGGTCGCGGAACGCGCCTTCGATCTGGAGCTTGGTCCTGCGCACGACACGGCAGTCGGGTTGCACAGCGCCCTCTGCCGCGCCTTCCGCTGCGCGTCCGAGGACGACCGCCTTGGCGTCCTGACCGCGCATCCCGATCTGGCTGGCAAACTGGCTGCGGCCAGGCGTCTGACGGAGGAAAGCACCTCGGAACAGGCCAGTGCGGGCCTGGATGCCCTGACCGACGACGAGCGTGCGATATTTACCCGGCTGAATACCGAATATGTCGCGCGCCACGGGTTTCCCTTCATCATCGCGGTGCGCGACCACGACAAAAGCAGCATCCTCGCCGCGTTCCAAAGCCGCGTTGCTCACGATCGCGCCCGCGAATTCGACGAGGCCTGCCAGCAAGTCGAGCGCATCGCCCTGCACCGCCTGAAAGCCATTCTGCCATGACCCGCACGATCCGGCCCGAACCGCTGACGGCCAAGGCTTTCGCCCCGTTCGGCGATGTGCTGGCCGCTTCCGGTGATGCCGATAAAATCATCAATCAGGGTCTCTGTAGCCGCTTTCATGACCGTGCCTGGCTGGACTTCACGGAAGGACGCGCCGGGATCAGCATTTTCGATGCCGTCCCGCGCAGCCTGCCGCACGATCTGGACATGATGGAACGACATCCCGACGGGTCTCAGGCCTTCGTGCCGATGCACCAGAACGACTGGCTGGTGATCGTGGCCGCCGACGCCGACGGGACGCCGGGCGCACCCCGCGCCTTTGTTGCCTCACAGGGTCAGGGCGTAAACTTTCATCGCGGCACATGGCACGGCGTCTTGACGCCTTTGGCCCCACCGGGCCTGTTTGCGGTCATCGACCGGATCGGACCGGGCGACAACCTGGAAGAACATTGGTTCGAAACCCCCTGGCGGGTAACGGCCAACTGATCGGGAACCGCCGACAAGAGCGGTCCCACCACACCAAGAGGGATACGAAATGACCGACACATCCATCGGAACGCCGGAGCAGCTCCGCGATCCGGACTATACTCCACCGCTCCACAAGGCGATCCCGCTGGGCATCCAGCACGTCCTCGCCATGTTCGTCTCGAATGTCACGCCTGCGATCATCATCGCGGGTGCGGCGGGCTTCGGCTTCGGGTCGAACTCTCCCGACTTTCCGGAACTGCTCTACCTGATTCAGATGTCGATGCTGTTCGCTGGCGTTGCCACTCTGTTGCAGACCATCACGCTGGGGCCGGTCGGTGCGGGCCTGCCCATCGTGCAGGGCACATCCTTTGCCTTCCTGCCCATCATGATCCCGCTGGTTGCGGGCAAGGGTGTCGATGGCTTGGCCGCGCTGTTCACGGGCGTCATCATCGGCGGTCTGTTCCACACGCTGATCGGCACGTTCATCGGCAAGATCCGTTTTGCGCTGCCACCGCTGGTCACCGGCCTTGTCGTCACGATGATCGGCCTGGCGCTGGTTCGCGTCGGCATCCAGTACGCGGCAGGCGGCGTTCCCGCCATCGGCACGCCGGAATACGGCAGCCTGCTGAACTGGTCGGCGGCGCTGGTCGTCATTGCGGTGACGCTGGGCCTCAAGTTCTTTACCCGCGGCATGCTGGCCGTCTCGGCGGTGCTGATCGGCCTGATAGTCGGCTACGTCTATGCATTGGGCGTCGGCATCCTGACGGTCGAGGCCATCACCTCATCGTGGAACCGCTCCGCCGCCTTCGCCCTGCCCCAACCCTTCAAATATGGGTTCGAGTTCAGCGTCGCTGCCATCGTCGGCTTCTGCCTGATGGCCTTCGTCTCGGCCATCGAGACGGTCGGCGACGTGTCGGGCATCACCAAGGGTGGGGCGGGACGCGAAGCCACCGATACGGAGATCCAGGGCGCGACCTATGCCGACGGTCTGGGCACTGCGATTGCAGGCGTGTTCGGCGGGTTCCCGAACACATCGTTCAGCCAGAACGTCGGCCTGATCGCGATGACCGGCGTGATGTCGCGTCACGTCGTGACCTGCGGCGCGGTTTTCCTGATCATCTCGGGACTGGTGCCGAAAGTCGGCGGCGTCATCCGCACGGTGCCCATCGAGGTCTTGGGCGGTGGCGTGATCGTGATGTTTGGCATGGTCGTCGCGGCGGGCGTTTCGATGCTGTCCGATGTCGACTGGAACCGGCGCAACATGGTGATCTTCGCGGTCTCCCTGTCGATTGGCCTTGGCCTTCAGCTGGAACCGGGCGCAGTGCAGTATCTGCCTGAATGGGCGCGTGTCCTGATGGTCTCGGGTCTGTTGCCTGCGGCGTTCATCGCCATCATCCTGAACCTCGTTCTGCCCGAACACCTGTCCGATGAGGCAACCGAGGAGGTCTCCGGCGGCATGGCCGGACGCAGGCAGCCAGAGGGCATCCCGCTGGAGACCCCGCGCCACTAGGATATCCGGCCCCCGCTTACGGGCGGGGGCCGTTCCGGATCGAACCGTCGCTAGCCAGAACGCGGCAACGCCATATGCCGGTTCACATCCTTGTAGAGCAGATACCGGAACGGCCCCGGCCCACCCGCGTAACAGGCCTGCGGACAGAATGCGCGTAGCCACATGTAATCGCCCGCCTCGACCTCGACCCAGTCGGCGTTCAGTCGGTAGACAGCCTTGCCCTCCAACACATACAGCCCATGTTCCATGACGTGCGTTTCCAGGAACGGGATCACACCGCCCGGCTGAAACGTGACAATGGTGACATGCATGTCGTGGCGAAGATCGGTCGGATCGACAAACCGCGTCGTGGCCCAGGCACCGTCGGTGTCGGGCATGACGGTCGGCGCGATGTCGGCATCGTTCAGGATCAGCGGGTCCGGGGCGTCCAGCCCCTCGACCGCGACATAGGCCTTGCGGATCCAGTGGAACCGCGCGACTGCACCGCCGTCGTTGCGCAATGACCAGTCCGCGCCCGCAGGGACATAGGCATAGCCGCCTTCGCCCAGATCATGCCCCTGCCCCGCCACCGTAAGCGAGACGGTGCCCTCGACCACGAACAACACGCCCTGTGCGCCCGCGTCGGTTTCGGGCCTGTCCGACCCACCACCGGGCTGAACCTCCATGATATAGTGACTGAAGGTCTCGGCGAACCCCGACAGGGGCCGGGCGAGAACCCAGAGGCGCGTGGCTGTCCAGAACGGCAGGAAACTGGTCGTGATGTCGCGCATCGTCCCCCTGGGGATCACGGCATAGGCTTCGGTGAAGACGGCGCGATCGGTCAGCAGGTCGGTCTGGGGCGGGTGGCCGCCCCTGGGGGCGAAATAGGGTGTCTTGGACATGCCTGCTCCGGTTTATTGATTGGCGATGCGACAGACATGAACCCGGCGCAATTGCCGCAACTTGTCGGGCGACCGTCCCCGATGTCAACGTGTCCGGCCCGCGCGGGGTCACGGCCTGCGTATCGTGCGGGCGCCAGCAGCGGCCAGGCGTCCGCCGCAACCCTCTGCGGATCGCGCATAGATCAGGGCTGCGGATTCCGATCATGGACCACCGAGCCGCAGCCTGACCGAAGACGGGTCGAGCGCGCCTGGGCAACAGGTTGGCCGCGACTTACGAAATATTTCGGCAGTTATACACACAATTACACAGAGTTAAGGCAGATATTACAGATTGAAGGGAAATGCCTGACACGCATGAATCACCCGTTCGTGATAATAGTTAACAATTCGTTAAGACGCGTTAGTTTTTTCCAGTTCGATTGTTTTCATGTTCAATCCCGATCCTTCCTACAACTTGGGCTTCGGCAGGTCTGCCCTGTCCCTGTCGTCGGTTTCCGGTCGTACGACCCCGGTTTGCTCCACGGTCACTCACAGATCCACCCGCACCGGGATCGTGCCCTGGAACGAGGCCGACCACCGCATCTGCACCCTGGCTCACGCCAGGGTATTGATCGCGGTGGCCGCGCCTTTGTTCGCAGCAATCTCATACGTGCTGCTTGGCACGCGGGGGGCATCGATCCGGTATCGCAGCCCGCACCCTCGTCGCGATGACGCATAGTCCAGCCAGTCAGATTCTGACCCATTGACCGCGCCCCCCGCAGATGAAGTATGGCACCACGCCCCCTGCCCATAAGACTTAGGGACGCAATTCCCGCTTGGGGTATATCTGTGGGAGCATGGGCCATGCGTGCCACACCTCCGACCCGTCCCCACCTCAGACCAGAATGATCGAGATCCGCCGGTTGGACTTGCCCTTGTTCTCGATCTTGCCGACCTCGACCGCGCCGATCTCGGCGGTGGAGCGGACATGCGTGCCGCCACAGGGTTGCAGGTCGATGGGCGCATCGATGGTCCCGATCCGCACCAGGCGGATATGCCCGGCCCCGCGCGGCGGCTGCACGGACAGCGTCTTGACCAGGCCCGGATTGGCATCCAGCTCGGCTTCGGTGATCCACTCCTCGGTGACGGCATGATCCTCGGCGATCAACTGGGTCAGCCGATCCTGAATGAAATCCCGATCAAAGATTACCTCGGGCATGACGAAATCCAGCCGCGACTTCTCCGCTCCGATCTGACCTCCTGTTACCGGCAACGGCACCACGACCGACAGAAGATGTAACGCCGTGTGCATCCGCATGAAACGGTGGCGGCGGTCCCAGTCCAGACGCATCTCGATCTCGGCCCCCAGCGGCGGCAGCGGCGATTCCTCGGCGGGGACCAGAACGATGGCGTCCTCCACGCCCTTGACCGCGCCCGCAATGTCACAGCCGCCGCCGTCCCAGGCGATGTGCCCGCTGTCGCCGGGCTGACCGCCGCCCTTGGCATAGAAGATCGACGCATCCGGCACGATCCCACCTTCGGGCGTCAGCGCCATCACACGAGCGAAGGCGGACTTCCGATAGGGGTCGGTGCGGTACAGCATGTCGGTCATGTCGTCTCGGGGGGCTGGTCGGGCCTGTGATCGGATGGCGGGGCAGTATCGGGCGCGGTTGTCCGCAGTACCTCGGGGTTTCGTAACCAGATATCGCGTTGCGCGAAAGGAATCTCCAGATCTTCCGCCTTGAATCGTTCTGCGATCCCGTGGTTCAGCTCCGACGCGACGATCGGCCTGAACAGGATATCGCGCAAGACGACGCGAATCGTAAAGTTCAGGCTATCCGCCCCGAACCCGTCGAACGTCACCAGAGGGCCGGGGTTGAGCACGACCATCGGATGGGCTTCGGCCACTTCGGTCAGGATCTTCTCGACCCGGCGCGTATCGCTGCCATAGGCTACGCCGACCGTCAGAACCACGCGCCCGGAGGAATTCTGCAAGGTATAATTGGTCACAACTCCAGAAATCAGATCCGCGTTCGGCACGATCACATCCTGACGGTCGAACGTCTCGATCCGGGTGGAGCGCACTGAAATCTCGCGCACGAACCCCTCGACCCCGCCGACGTTCACCCAATCGCCCAGTTTGATGGGACGCTCGATCAGCAGGATGACACCCGACACGAAGTTCTGCACGATGGTCTGCAGGCCGAAACCGATACCGACCGACAGAGCACCCGCGACAATGGCCAGACCGCTCAGGTTGATGCCCGCCGCCGTGATGGCGACCAGCGCGGCAACCGTGATCCCGAGATAGCCGGTGCCGGACAGAATGGCGTTGGTCCCGCCCGTATCCAGCTTGGTCTTGGGCAGCACACTGATGCGCAACACGCCTTTCAGCAGACGGACGATCATGTAGCCCAGCGCGAAGACAATCGCGAAGGTCATGAAACTTGCGGGCGAAATATCGGTCCCGGCGATGGTGAAACCGCGCAGGAACCTTGTCCACCATTCCGCCAGAACCGTCCCGCGCACCCCCCAGATCATAGCGAACGCAGGCGCCGATGCGATGGCCAGTGCGAACCCGATCAGCGTCGGCGTCAGCGCATCGCGTCCGGCATCCGACCGGCGCGTCACGGCGGCATAGATGTCGAACGCCAGCCCCTGAAGGATGCCGATCAGCATGATCAACGCCAGCGACATGACAGAAGGCCAGAGGATCGCACCGGCCAGATTGACATAGCCGACCGCCGAGATGACCGGTGTCACCAGCCCGACGACGATCAGCGCCCGGCCCAGAAAACGCAGGACCTGTGCCCAGAACCCTTCCGCTTCGTCGTCGCGCGCGGCAAGTCCCTGCGACAGGAACAACTGACCCAGCCGGAACAGGATCAGCCCGGCAAATGTCAGGATGACGAAATGCGACACCGCACGGCTGACCGCCGGGTCGGCGGATGTGGGCGCAATCACCTCGACCGCGAAGGCGCAGGCCAGAAGGAAACCCAACATCAGCGCATGCCGTCGCGCCTCGGCCCGACGCTCGGGCGCGACCGGCAGGAACGCTTCCACTGTTTCTCGCCGCGGCAGAGCCTGTAACGCCAGCCAGCGCGCCAGCAGCGTGACCAGCCCCATGATCGGCAGCGTCGTCGTGGCCACTGCAACGCGCGGACCTTCGGCCCCCATCAGTTGCAGGATACGGACAATCGCAAACAAGCCCAGTACCGGCAGGATAAGACGGACCAGCGAAATCCCCAGCAGGATGATACGCACTATTGCGCTCTCCGCCTCATCCCTGGCGATGCGGTCGCGCAGGCGGGCCAGCCAGACGCCCGATCGCCAAAGGAGCATGACCGCCACAAAGATCAGCAGCCCCAGTTCAACCCCGCGCGACTGCCAGACGGCGCGGTCCGTGGGGGTGGCGAACGGCTGCCACATTTCCCGCCCGAAAGCGGCAAGCCAGCTGCCGATGGCGGTTACGGTTGGCGGCCAGTTGACTGGATTGAGTGGCGTGGGACCTTTTTCCAGGACTCGCTTGGTGCGGTCCTGCTCGATCAGGCGGTCCGTTTCGGCGATCAGACCATCGGCGCGGGCGAATTCGGCCTGCGCCAGGCGGACCGGAGCCATGAGCGTTTCCAGCTGGGCATTCAGGTCTGCGCGCTGCGACGCAATATCGGGTGCCTCGGATGACCCTTCTTCGGGAGCCGGGCCAAGCGCTTCTATCTGCGTCTTCAGCGTCGCGATGCGTTCTGCCCCAGCTCCCCTGTCTGCGGAGAACTGCGCCCTCCAGCGAACAAGATCGGACCGCAGCGTTCCCAGAGCCTCGACAGAAGCCGCGCCGTTGTCGATCACGTCGCGCGCCCGTTTTGCCAGATCGGTCCATTCCGGGGACTCGGCAGCGGACGTATCGACATTCTGCGGCTGCGGGGCCGACAACGGCGTGGAATCCTGCGGCGAAGTACTTGGCTGGGATGCAGTATCGTTCTGCGCCGCCACCGGCAGCACAAGCACCAACCACACCAACACGGCACTCAGAACACGGATTGGTGACCGGATCATTCGAATGCCGTCGGCACCTCGCGCGGTGGACCATCCAGCCAATGCGGCACCGGCAGCCCCTTTTCGCGCAGGAACGCGGGATTCCAGAGCTTCGACTGGTAACGCGATCCATAGTCGCACAGGATTGTCACGATTGTATGCCCCGGCCCCATATGCCGTGCCATCTGCATCGCTCCGCCGATGTTGATGCCGGTCGAACCGCCCATGCAGAGGCCCTCGAATTCCAGCAGATCGAAGACGATGGGCAGCGCTTCCTCGTCGGTCACCTGACAGACGAAATCGGGGGTGAACCCTTCAAGGTTGTCGGTGATGCGGCCCTGCCCGATGCCTTCCGAAATGCTGTTGCCCTCGGACGCCAGCTTTCCGTTCTTATAGAAGTTATAAAGCGCCGCGCCCATCGGATCGGCCAGCCCGACCTTGACGCCCTTTGGCTGCAGAACCTGGGCCACGCCCGCCACCGTGCCGCCCGACCCTGCGGCGCAGATGAAACCGTCGATGCGGCCATTCAATTGCTCCCAGATTTCGGGGGCAGTGGTTTCAACATGCGCCTGCCGGTTCGCGGTGTTGTCGAACTGATCGGCGAAGATCGCGCCGTTCGGTTCGGTCTCGGCCAGCTTGGCGGCCAGTCGGCGGGCATAGTGGATGTAATTGTTCGGATCGCGATACGGCTTGGGCGGCACCTCGACCAGCGTGGCCCCGGCAAGGCGCAGCATATCCTTCTTTTCCTGGCTCTGGCTGTCGGGAATGACGATCACCGACTTGAACCCCATCGACGCTCCGACCAGCGCCAGACCGATACCTGTGTTTCCGGCGGTGCCTTCGACTATCGTGCCACCGGGTTTCAACGCGCCCGACGCCACCGCATCGCGAATGATATACAGCGCCGCGCGGTCCTTTACCGACTGACCGGGGTTCAGAAACTCCGCCTTGCCCAGAATTTCGCAGCCGGTGTCGTCGCTGACCCGGTTCAGCCGGATCAGGGGCGTGTTGCCGATGGCCTCGGTCAGGTTCTGATGGATCATGTCTGGGCCTCCGGATGGGTTACAATCCCATCTACCCCTCGGTCGTCATGGCTTCAACCGCGTAGCGTGTCCCGGTTGAGCGCCAGCCACTGCGCAGAAATGATCAACGGTGCATTCACCGCTTCGCCCGACGCGACCATCGCCAGCAAATCGTCCAGAGGCACCACGTGGACACGAATGTCTTCGTCCTCGCCGTCCAGACCGTGCAGGCCGTCGCTGTCGTCCGGCAGGTCACAGACCGCCACGTAGGAGTGTAATATCTGCGCCAGACCACCGGGACTGGGATAGTAACGTCCAACAAAATGAAAATTTTGCGGGTCGACGTTAAGACCCGCCTCCTCCGCCGTTTCGCGGATGGCCGCGGTCTCGGCCGTCTCGCCTGCGTCAATCAGACCGGCGACCGGCTCCAGCATCCAGGGCTGCGGATCGCCCTTGGCCAGCGCACCGATACGGATCTGCTCGACCAGCAGGACGCGGTCGCGCACCGGGTCATAGGGCAGAACCGTCGCTGCATCCGTGGCATGAGAAATCGCGCGTTGCAAAATGCCCGAACGGGTGCCGTCGAAGCGCGGATAATCCAGATGCCATTCCTCGACCCGATGAAACCCTTCATAGGGATAGTCGACCCGCTGAACGTCGACCTGATCGGTCCGTCCCTCGCCCCCGACAGTTGCGACCCTGCGGTGATTGCGCGCCGCAACGATACCCTGCGCACGCGACTGGACCACGCCACGCCGTGCCGCAATTTCAGCGGGCGTCACCCGCCCCATGCCGCGCATCACTTCGGCGGCGGCCAGCCGGGTCCGCGCGCCATGCGCCGCAACCCAATCGGTCAGCGACCAGGGCACACCCGCGCCTCCGGCCCCGCCGACCTCCCGATAGACCAGAGCAGAGACTGCCCCCTCGGGCCCGTCCACCGTTACCGCTTCGGGGGCATATCCGAAGGCCACCTCGTACCAGTCCAGCCGGGCCTTGGCCGTGCCGTCCAGTGGGGCGGTCAGATACCCGGTTGCCTGCCCCCCGCAGACCAGCACAGGCCAGTCACCCGCCATCGCACGTTCGACCGACCAGTTGTTCAGCGTGGCGCGTATGCAGCCGACATCGCCCCCGGCCACATCGGTCAGAAGCGCATCCCACATAAGGGTTCCGAACAGGAAATAGCGGCTCATGTTTAGTCAGCGCTGGTTCATCGCATCGTTCGACCGACGAGGCCGCCGATCAGCCCGACAACCGCACCGCCACCGAACAGCAGGCCCATCACAACCGGATGAAAGACTGTCACCGCGTCTTTAACCAGGAACCCCATCCAGGCCGACGCCGCCGTACCGATGGCGGTGTATTTGCCCTGCAGCGACTCGGCGATCATGACTCCGAAGGCGTGAAGCAACAGACCCAGAACCAGCAGTATCGCCGCCCCTCCGATGCCCGCCGTGATGACATTGGTGACGGTGTTGCCCCGCATCGTCGGCCCCGACGCGATCCGCCCGATATACCTCCAACCGATCAACAGACCTCCGAAGGCCAGAAATTCGCGGAACAGGCCGACGCGCGTCCCTTCCTCCAGCGTATAGCGGACAATGGCTTCGCCCACAGCCCAGGCCAACGCGGCAAACAGGACGGCACTGACAAGTTTCGCAGGTGTTGGCATCAGGTTGGCTTTCGGACCGTCATCTGGATGACGTCACACATGCCATATTCAAACGCCCCCGCACAGCCCGTCAGATACAGGTTCCACATCTTGCGAAACCGCTCGTCGAAACCCTGTGCCGCGACCTCGTCCCAACGGTGGTTGAACCGGTCATACCAGCGCCGCAGCGTGATTGAATAATCCTTGGCCAGACTGATCGACCCGCGATCCTCCAGCCCGGCGCGCGCAAGTTGTTCGGCCAGCTTCATCGGCGCGGGCAGCATGCCCCCCGGAAAGATATATTTCTGGATGAAATCGACGCTGCGTGTATACACCGCCCACCGCGTGTCCGGCACCGTGATGATCTGCAACGACGCCTGCCTGCCGGGATGCAGCCGGTCGCGCAGCGTGTCGAAATAGACCGGCCAGTATTCGCGGCCCACCGCCTCGAACATCTCGATGGACGCGATACCGTCGTACACGCCCGTCTCGTCGCGGTAATCCTGCAAGCGGAACTCCACAAGATCTGAAAGTCCAGCTTTTTCAATGCGTTCCTCGGCGAAGTTCAACTGCTCCTTACTTAGCGTAAGCCCGGTGACGCGCAGCCCCCGCTCCGCGGCGGCATATTCCGCAAAGCCACCCCAGCCACAGCCGATTTCCAGGACATGATCGCCGGGCTGCACCTCCATCCGGTCGATGATGGACTTGTATTTCGCGGTCTGCGCAGCCTCCAGCGGATCCTGCGATGTGGCGAACATGCCAGACGAATAGGTCATCGTCTCGTCCAGCCAAAGACCGTAGAACGCATTCCCCAGATCATAGTGCTTGGAGATGTTCTTCCTTGCCTGTGCCTTGGTATTTCGCAGCATCCAGAACCGCGCCTTTTCATAGGCTTGCACCAGTTTCAGCCCGGGGAACTTCTGGATCAGCATGTCCCCTTCCTTGTTGATGTAATCGAACACCGCCTGCAGGTCGGGCGTTGTCCAGGACCCATCCATATAGGCCTCCATGAAACCCACATCGCCTTCGCGCACAAGACGGGCGAACACATCCTTGTTGTGGGTCACGATTTCGGCCACGGGTCCGGGCATAGCACCTTCGTGGCGGAACCGGCGGCCATCAGGCAGCACCACGTCCATGCGGCCCGACTGCGCGCCCTGCGCCATCGCGAACGCCCGCTTGAAGTAACGCGGAAGGCCGGCCTGTCCGTCCGTGGTCGTGAATGCATTCATGTTAATCCCTTTGATATTGGTGGAAGAAACCACCCTGCGCTCGGTTTCTGCAAGAAAAATTCGCAGCTATCCGGCGTCCCGTTGCTTGTATGCATCCAATGCGCGCACTCGTCCCTCGGACAGACCGACGATAGGCTCGGACGGTCGGCCGGATCGGCGCGTCATGTTCCAACTGCGCGGGATCGCCTCGAAAAATGCATTATTTTCCAGCCATCTACGCCGGTAAATGCCCTTTGGATCGAATTTCTCGGCCTGTGTCTCGGGGTTGAAGATACGGAAAAACGGCGAGGCATCCGGCCCCGATCCCGCGACCCACTGCCAGCCCATCGCGTTCGACGCGGGGTCCCAGTCGATCAACGTATCCGCGAACCAGTCGCGTCCCAGTTTCCAGTGCGTCATCAGATGTTTGGTCAGATAGCTGCCGACAAGCATCCGGGCGCGGTTGTGCATCCGCCCGGTCACATACAGCTCCCGCATGGCGGCATCCACGACGTCCATCCCGGTGCAGCCGCGCCGCCAGGCCTCGGCATCGGGGTTATCGTCCCGCCAAGGAAATGCGTCCCACTCGGGCTTCCAGTTCTCGGTGACCAGGCGCGGCGTATGATAAGCCAGATGATGCGCGAAATCGCGCCAGACGATCTCTTTCAGGAAGGTTTCGGCCCCCGCCTTTCCATCCTCCATCGCGCGTTGGCCAGCGAACCAGCATTCCCGCACGCTGATCTCGCCATAGGTCAGGTTTTCGCTCAGACCGGAGGTGCCGTCGACCGCCAGCATGTCGCGCGCGTCACTGTAATCGCCGACCTTTTCGTCCAGAAACCTCACCAGCCGGTCGCGCGCCGCCTGTTCTCCGACGTGAACGTGTTGCGCCACGACCGAAGCGCCGCGCCCCATCGCGCGGCCCAGATCCCAGTCGCCCGGAGTATCGCTGGCGGGCCAGGCGTCAGGCGCGCGCAATGCCTTCACCGGGGCCAGCGGCGTCTCCGGATCGCGGGTGCGAACCGATTTCCAGAACGGCGTGAAAACCTTGTAATAGCCCCCGGTCCCAGTCTCGACCGTCCATGGCTCGAACAGCACATGGCCCTGAAACGACCGCGCCTCGATGCCGCCTTCGCGCAGCTTTTCCTTCACCTCGGTATCACGCGCCCGCTCGTCGGGCACATAAAGACGGTTCCAGACCACTGTCTCGGCCCCGGTCTCCGCGATCAGCGCCCGCAGCACATCCAGCGCGCGCCCCCGTCGCAGGACCAACCGCGACCCGATACCCTCCAAGGCGGTCGTCACTGCCTCCAGACCCAGACCCAGCCGCCATGCCGGGGCGGCGCCCCATGTCTCGACCACCTCGTCCAGAAGGAACACTGGGATGACGGGATGCCCCGACTTTGCCGCCCAATCCATTGCAGGATTGTCAGTCAGCCGCAGGTCGCGGCGCATCCACAGAATGATCGGCGTCATCCAAGACCCTTCGTCATATTGAAGGGATCATAGGGCCATCCGTCCGGTCGCCCAGCTTCCTCTTGGTAAAAATATCCACGTTTCCGGGCCGAGGCCCCTATGACGCAGCGTCAGGCATTCACGTCGACGACCACACGTCCCCGAACCTGACCCTTCAGGATATCGGCGCCGGTTCGCGGCAGGTCCTCCAGCGTCTTCTCGACGATCATCGCCTCGAGCTTGTCCATCGGCAGTAGCTCGGCCAAACGATCCCAGGCCCGGACCCGGTTTTCATATGGCTGCAGCACGCTGTCGATGCCCAGAAGGTTAACACCCCGCAACAGGAACGGGATTACCGTTGCGGGCAACGATGCGCCGCCGGCCAGTCCAACTGCCGCAACACTGGCCCCATATTCCATCTGACCCAGCAGTCGCGCCAGCATCGCGCCGCCGACCGCATCGACGCAGCCGCCCCATGTCTCGCCCTCCAGCGGACGCTTGACGGTTTCTGCCAGGTCTTCGCGCGGGACGATCTGCGTGGCCCCCAGCGAAGTCAGATATTCTGCCTGTTCAGGCCGTCCGGTGACGGCGGCAACCTGCTTGCCCATCGCCGACAGCAGCGCGACCGCAACGGATCCGACACCACCTGCGGCCCCGGTGACCAGAACCGGCCCGGCCTTGATTCCGTGATCTTCCAGCGCCTGGACCGCCAACATGGCGGTAAACCCCGCTGTGCCGACCGCCATCGCCTGCCGTGTGGTCAGCCCCTTGGGCAGTGGCACCAGCCAGTCGGCCCGGACGCGGGCCTTCTGGGAATAGCCGCCCCAATGCGCTTCGCCGACCCGCCAGCCGGTCAGGACGACCTTGTCGCCCGTTTTGTACCGGTCGTCAGACGACGCCTCGACCGTGCCGGCGAAGTCGATGCCAGGCACATGCGGATAGTTGCGGACCAGCCCGCCGCCCGGCCCGATGCACAGCCCGTCCTTGTAGTTCACCGTCGAATATTCGACTGCGACGGTAACCTCCGCCTCGGGCAGATCGGCCAGCGTCAGATCCTGAACCGAAGCCGAGGTCCCCTGATCTTCCTTTTCGACGACCAGCGCCTTGAATGTCTCGCTCATTTCCAGAACCTTTCCTGTATCGTGGCCGCAATCTCGCCGTCCTGCGTCACGCAGGTCAGCCGATCGCCCGGCTCCCAGTTCATGCCGACCATACCGATCGCCACACCGCATTGAAACTCGTCCGACCACGCCGCCGACCGGATGCGACCGGCCTGTACATCGCCGTCCATCAACGGCCATTCCCGGTCGCAGACCGGCGGTACGCCCTCCAACTCAACGGCTACGATCTTGCGCGACGCGACATGCGCCCGCAACGCCGCGCCCCCGATGCAATCGAACCGCTGGACATAGCGCCCCAGCCCTGCCTCGAACGGGGTGTCGGCGCGGGTCATGTCGTTGCCGTAGGACAGCATCCCGCCCTCGATCCGTTCGGGGCCACTGGGGCATCCGGCGCGGATATCGAATGGCTGCCCTTTGGACATCAGCGTGTCCCACAGCGGCCTCGCCAGCGCCGGATCGGTCACGTAGATCTCGAACCCGCCCTGTTTGGAATAGCCCGAGCGTGCGACCAGAACCTTGCCGTTCTCAAATGGCAGCCATTTGAAACCGAAGAACGGGATGTCCCGCGTGTCTTCGCCAAACACCTCGGCGGCCAGATCACCGGCCCACGGCCCCTGCACGGCCAGTATCTGAACGTCAGGTTCGGATACGGACACATCGTATCCGGCCCCCATCGCCACCCCTTCGACCCAAAGCGCGAGGTCGCTGTCAGCCAGCGAAATCCACCATACCCCCGGAAACGGTTGCAACGCGACCGGGTCGTTGAGCATCCCGCCGTTCACATCGCAGATCGGGACATAGGCGCATTTGCCCGGTTTGATCCGGTCCAGATCGCGCGGGGTCAGGCGCTGCATCAGCTTGGTCGCGTCCGGCCCTTCGATGCAGCGCCT